>Ga0315309_1000496_pt1 | contig 23790 bp, 27 predicted proteins | sample TDP4_MG_FD_203080 | JGI IMG/M metagenome (GOLD analysis project Ga0315309, IMG submission 203080) | Freshwater sediment microbial communities from Lake Towuti, South Sulawesi, Indonesia - TDP4 | ecosystem: Environmental > Aquatic > Freshwater > Lake > Sediment | place: Indonesia: South Sulawesi...
TCAGGTTTACGATATCTTCGAATGTGAACTCGTGCTGTGGGATGTCGAACTCGATAATGTTACCCACGACCGCGTAGAGACATGCTCGCCTGAACCTAGACTCGCTTGACGTCTCTCGAGCAATCAATCTCTTTACCTGAGGCAACACTTCTAACGCGCGTTGATTGCTCAGCAGCTTCTTTCTTGCGTATGGGTCGGGGTTTCCGGTTATGGTTTTCACTAAACGATCTCGTTTGGTTCCAAGTTTGGCTGGAACCGCCGCTGGCTTGAACTCTTTATGAAGCAGACGCGTGAGTGCTAGCATAGCCTCAAACTGAAGAGTCTTGTCGTGAGTGGCTTCTAGGATTTCCATATAACCTCGATGGAGTAGGCAAGGCGCACATTCTACTTCAACTCTCAACGTCGAATCCCTTCAACATCTACACCTCGGATATGGCTTCAGCAAATTCCACCAAGATGCTATAAGGGTCTTTCGCCTTGACTATGCCGCTTGCCACAAGCACTCCTTGGGTGCCTAATCGTAAGGCTGCAGCTACATCTTCACCCTTCGTTATGCCTGCGCCACACAGAATTATCACATCTGGATTCACATGTCTAACGGTCTCCACTGTGGCGGACACAACCTCAGGCTTCGCTTTAGACACCGGAATACCCGTTCCGATCAGTTCAGGAGGCTCAACCGCAACCATATCTGGCTTCAAAACTGCAACAGCTGCACTCGTGGCTGTGTTGTTAGAGCACACAACTGAGACCAAACCGATTTCCCGGGTTCTCGATATGTTGGCCTCTATGTCAGCGAGTTTCAACCTTCTCTCAGAGTGATTAATCAGGGTGCCGACCGCTCCACCCTCTTTCACTGACTCGGGCAGAACATGACCTGTGAAACTGCCATGCGGTACTGGGTCAATGTGCTGAGAGAAAACTGGTATTGAAACAGCGCTGGCGATTAGCGAGATGTCCGCAAACTGAGGCGCAACACCCACGCTAACATCAGCCTCTTTGCCAACCTTCTCACAGATCCTAGCGAGTTCCAGTGCCTTTTTCCCAGTGCCCTCTGTGTAGGTTTTGAAGTTGACGAGAATAATTGGAACGCGAATTCTACCACCTATTTGCCTGGGCGCCATGCCTATCTACACCACACGGCTATTGCATAGAGAAGGCATAGTTAAAACAATTTGGATGAAAGATACCCCGCTCAAACTTTTAGTCTCGCTGGTTTGCTAGAAACGGCAATCGATCTTGTCGTGACTAGTTAGTCTGCTTTCTGCAGAGCGCGCAGCCGCTTCACAATGTTAGGATGAGTTGAGAACAACTCAGCAAAACGATCCCAGCCCGTTATCTCTTTTCTAACCTGTTCCTCAACGAGCCGTCTATCATCTATTCTGTAGCCCACGGCCCGAGTTATGGCTGCTGAGTCAGATTCAACCCGGTCTGGATCAGATATGAAAAGAGCTTTGAACGAACTGTGAATGCCCACATCTCGGCGAGTGCGTTTCATCTTATGCGTGTAGTTCACGATTTTGGCCAAGCCCTCAGACAGTTTGCGTCCTCCATCCTCGACGACGCTGACGCTGTGATGATCTGCAAAATACTCCCGCAACCTGCTCAAATAGAGTGTGAACAGTGTCAAGATAAGGTACATGACCAAGCTGGCGATCCCAACTATGGCGGCTGCTCCTGAGCCTCGATCGTCTCTGCTTCTGGCCAGCGAGGAATAGAACGTGGTCAAGTAGATATAATAGAATATAGCTGGTAGAATCGAAACAAACATCATAACCTGAACATCACGATGCTTCAGATGCCCCAACTCATGTCCAACAACAGCCTCAACCTCTTCATCGTCCAGCGTATTCCGCAATCCAGAAGTTATAGCCACTCGTGAACCAGCAATAGGTGAACCATAGGCGAACGCGTTAGGAATCGGAATTTGGGCAATCATCACCCTTGGCTTCTTGATGCCACTTTCACTGCTCAGCCTCTCCACCATATCGTGCAGTGCGGGTTCCTCAGACCTTGAAACCTCGCGCACACGGTAAACCGCATCAATCAGATAGGGCGCTATCAACCACTGAACAATGTTGAAGATTATTACAAACAATGGCAGGAAGAGCAAGTCTACGCCAACCCACCACAATAGAACAGTGAAGAACAGGGTTGACAAGCTGATGATAACAGCTAACGTACCGAGAACAGTAAAGCGAAGTTTCCACATGCCCATGATGCATCATTCCATTTGAAATCATGCAGAGCAATTGAAACTTAAATCCTTTACTCCTAGGCCAAGCTAGCCCTCACAGCCTTAAGAATCTCGCTCAGTCTCCTCTCAACAGATGCCACCAGCCTTTCAGTTACCACCTCTTGTCGTAATGCTTCTTTGAGCTTTTCAAAATCCAAAATGGCCAGCCTGCCGTCTGGCCAAACACACACGTCAGCTTCCAAATCAACGTAGCGAATTCCATATGGATACAGCTCAATCGGCGTGTTTAGATTAATGTAAGACCCCTTCGATTCACCATCCCTTGAGAAATACTGAGTCCTGAAATGCCAGTCGCCAAGCTTAGCTTCAGTAATAGCGTAGTCATCGGGTTCCTTTGGAACTGCCAAGCCATCGTATACTCCTTCACGCTTGAAGACTCGACGCAACTTAAGCACATAAGTTGCTGAGTGATATGCCTCGAGCCTAGCAGGCCCCAAATCCAAGACCTTACCATCTAACTTCACATGCTCGATACTGACCCAGGAACCAGCCCTCGGATACTCCAACTCAGCAGTCTGCCTGAACAGATCATCGACGTCGGCATGGCTTGAGCCCCTCTCCAACATTCTCTCAGCCATATCCAAAGTCGCTGAAACACGTCGGCCACAAGCCTTATAGTAATGGTGACCGTCCATAGTGGGTGCAACTGCAGCTCTAATCTTGTCCAAGCTCTGCTTTGACAACGCGGGAAACTCCACATCAGCAAAGCTTAAGCCTTCGTGTAGAAGAGCCGGAGCCTTGATCTTCTCCGCCGTCGCAACGATTTCCTCTCTTAGTCGCATAAGTTCCATAACTTCTTGTTTGAGCACATCCACTGGCTCGTTAGCGGCCGAGGTGCGCCACAGCACTCCGCACCTTTCTGTTATGAGCTCCTCGGCAACTTGGCGCAGGCGAGTCCGCGCATTCCGGTCCAGAATCTTTTTGCTTATTTTTACCTGTCGATCTGGCAGTAAGACCGCGTGCTGTCCAGATATTTTTATGTCCGTTGACAAAGTGGGCGTTCTGCTGCCTACGCGGTGCCTCTCAACCTGCACCTGAAGCTCTGTTCCAATCTGCGGAACCTCTTCAGCATCAAGTGTGCCCACAGCTGGTCCTATATCGATGAAAGCCCTTCCATGTGACCGGTCTGCTTCATTTACAACGCCTTTGTATATTCCGTCGACACTGGGTAGCCATCTTCTTACAATCACGTCTTCTAACAGACCCCGCAAAAGAGCAAGGAAGCCATCTGTGGATTCCGCCTTACTCAGACTGTGGATTCCCTGCAAGTCAGGTCGGTCACGAATGTCGAGGTCAGGTGAATTACCATTCGTCTCGACGTTGAACCTTTCCATCTGTGTTTTAGAAGCCTGAACAACACGGTAGCCCTGTTGCAGGAGCAGTTGGGTAAGCGCAGTTGAGTAGATCCCCCTCACTCTTGCAGTCATCAAGTGCCGAATATCGCCTCGCTCACGGTCTTTCTGTTTCAACGCGATGGAGGTTGCCAACTCTGGTTAAGCGGAACTTTATGCCCAGGATTTCTTGGGTCAACCATATGTTTGTGTCTAAATGCTCAGTCATGAGGCGGCTCAGATAAACTGATTTGTTTTCCGCTAAGGCAACGTAGGGAACCAGCATATCAGCCAGATGAGAGTCAACGGTGGACCTGCCATCGATTTCCTTCAGCAAATTCTCAGCCGCCTCACGACCAACAACCTCGCTAGGCTTGCCCAACTCGCCGATCGCGTCTCCACCTAAAAGCGCACCTGTGTCTGTCTGCGCCCACAACAACAGAGAACTGCCTTTCTGAAGTGGATTCGACACATCGTTCACTATTTGAATATCCGCCTGAAATCCAGCCGCTTTTAAGCGCTCATTGGCTGCTACTGCCTGCCGTTCAGCAACTTGTCGGTCAGCTAGAAAAGTGCACACTGACACGCCTCTAATCCGTTGCGGATTTCCGAGGTCCTCGAGTTTTATGGACTTGAGCCTCGGGCACGGCGTAGCCTCTACGGTGACCTCACCCATGCCCTTAGGATAGTACCCGTATTTGTGAACGGTCAGCGACGCCTTCAAACCCATTCGAGCCAGCATTGGCAGCAGCAAATATTTCAGATAGTTAACTGTGGGTGCATTCTTCACGTCGGTTCCACCTTTTGCCACATGTAACTTAACAGGATGTTTGGCGAATGCGCACAGTGGTAGAACCGTCAACAGAAGCATCGGGATGCTTCCTGCGGTGCCTATCTCAGCCTGGATCTCACCGCCCGCTATTTCGCTCGGAACAAACCAGAGCTCTTGAGAGCCCAGCTTTGCCCCTCTGACCTCGGCGTTGCAGATTTTGGCGGCAGTCAGGACGGCTTCCAGATGCTGAGGTCTTAATCCAGGCTGAGGTCGTTTCCTGCGTATGTTCACTATGTGAAGCGGCTGGTTCAGAATGCCCGTTAGGGCAACTGACAGCCTTAGAATCGTGCCGCTACCACTACGCATACTGCCGTCGATTTCCAACAAGAGGTTGCACCTCTTGACAGATCTTCTCCATGTGATTTACGGCGTTCTTTTATGTTTTCGTAGCCTAAATCTTCAAGGACAAAGCAAAAGAAGGGGCAACGTCAGAAATAAGGTTAAGCCAGGCGGTCAAGATGGGTGAGAAGAAACCAAGCTTAGAAGACCTTGCACAAAGAATTGATCAACTCCTTGTTGTAATGCGCGAGGTTTCCGAAGACCTAGCGGACATCTCCAAGCATCTTAAGGAGGCAACAGCAACAGCAACAGCTCCAGCCCCAAAACCCTCCGTGCCTATTCCAGTAGCCCCTGCGACGCCAAGTCAAACCGTGGCAGACGTCAGAAAACTGTTCCCCAAGGAACTGGAAGACATGCTCGTGTTCGAAGACAAAGGAGAATACATCGAAATCAAGCCTAGAAGATACCTAGGGTCAGAGAACTTTGCCAAGATCGCTTCACTCGTGAGAGGTGCCGGCGGCAGATACGAAAGCGCCGGAAAAGAATCACATTTCCGAGTGCCAAAATAGACAGGGCTACTCTATTTCTGTTCAAGACGTGGAATAATATTCTTTATCTTGACTTCGATCTCTGAAACGGTCTTGTGAGCAGCCGAGAAGCGCACGCCTAGGTAACTGTAAAAGACTTTTCTGCCTTTCACGCTGAGGATTTTCGTCAAAGTCTGAAGTGAAGTTCAATGGTGGATGCTCATTTCGACTGTAAGCGCTCAATATTTCTTCTACCGTTGCCGTCTTCTGGTCCGCGAAAAGCTGAGCTTCGTTGTCGCCAGCAATCTTCATTAATCTATTAAGCAGACCTAAGTCAACATCTTCGGCCTTCCGCGGAAGGGACACAGCGAAAAACGGAGCCTCAACTCCATCAAACCCGAACGGAAACGCTAGAACCTCCACAACTCCTACTAAGCTGTCAATATTGAACCACAGATGCCCCTCGTCGGATACCTCAATGTTTGGATACTTAGAAGGCGCAAGCCGTGCCCTAAGCTCATCAAAAGCAATAAGGAAACGCGCGAGTGCAGGCCCAGCGTCTTCACCTTCAAAGTTGAAGCGCCAAGCATTCAGATTCTTTCTCAATAACCGATCCCTCGGAATCTGTCGTTGCCAATTAGTGGATGCTTAAAGCATGCATCAGAATTGTTTCTGCTGCTTTCTTATTATGCTGCAGTCTGATTCTTACTGGGGTCATGGATATACAGCCTTCCTCCTTGACCACGTGCACATCTGTCTCTGGGTCGGTGGTAACGTAGTCGGCTAGTCTCCAACTGGTTATTCTGTAGCCTTCTTTTTCCTCGCTGAACAGGTCGCCATAGCCTGCATAAGATAGACTTGTGACCTTTATCTTGGTGCAGTTCGCAGCTTCAGGAACATTGATAGACAACAAGTCAACGTTGGCCGGCATCCCTTTTTGCAGCACAAATTCAGCGATTTTTGCACCTATAGTGGCCGCTAATTCCAGCTCCTGCACTGTTATTGCGGCTTTGTCAGCCTTTCGGTCGCGGATTTCTCGTTTGCAGTACGAAACGGCCACTGCTGGAACGCCATGAATTGCCGCTTCTAAGACCGCACCAATCGTGCCAGAATTCAGGAAATCGTCAATCCCAAGGTTTGGGCCAAGGTTTATTCCAGCAACAACCAAGTCAGGCGGTTGCTTCATGATTTTATTGACGGCTAAGAGATAGGCGTCTGCTGGCGTGCCGTTTATGGCGTGGGCTACTGTGCCGTCGTCTAACTTGACAACGTCAACTCTCACATGTCTTGTGGAGGTTATGGCTTTTCCGATGCCGCTAATCTCTTGTTTCGGCGCAACCACGACTATTTTGCCGCATTTCTCAAGCTTCCTTTTTATGGCCATCAAACCCGATGAGAAGATTCCATCGTCGTTTATGAGCAGAATTGTCTTCTTCATGAAGCCCAGACGCACCATTTTTGGTTTGCTTAGACATCTGCTAGAGAGATAACGTTTTTCATCCACGCCAAGCAGGCTAGTAGCCGTAACGTATTCTGAAATCTCGAAACTCTCCAGTGTAGCTTTCCCATTGCACATCAACTCTTGACACTCTGGCGCCTGGAGGCCCTCTTCTACAGAATTCGATCAGCCTGTCAACTTTGTCCTTGTCGCCCTCGAAAACAGCTTCCACTCTGCCCTCCGGTAGGTTTCGCACCCATCCTGTTAAACCATGTCTCAGGGCTTCGTCTTGGGTTTCGCTCCTGAAGAAGACTCCCTGAACTCTTCCGCTCACATAAACATGAGCCCTCACTTTCAAAGGACCAGACAACTGGGACCCACCGACAAGCGGCCACGCACTGAGAGGAACACACGTGGTTTTATCGCAACAAGTTAATTTAACATACCGACGCAGTCCACCATCGACTAGGTAAAGATGCCCAAATTCCAAAAGGGCAGGCGATTCATTTCTATTATGATCTAGATTGTTGCTTGAGCACAAACATTGTGGAAGGCTGGTTTGCCTGCGTTCCATGACCAAGGCAGATGCGATTCCATATGTGAAATGGCTTCATGACCCTGAACTTGCAACTCTTGTCGGCCTTCAAAAGGTCCCAACAGTAAGACAAAGGGCACAACAACTGGACACTTTCAACACCAGCCCCAAGGACTTGGTCTTAGGCATTGAGAAAAAGAGCACATCTAGACTGATCGGGACAATCGCGCTTCGAGATATAGATTGGGCAAGACATTTGGCAGAAGCTGCAGTATTCATCGGAGAAAAGAAACAATGGGGCAGAGGCTATGGCACCGAAGCCATCAAACTGCTACTTGAGATAGGGTTTAAAGAACTAGATTTGAAGAGGATACAACCTCACACGGACCCTTCTAACCTAAGAGCACGCCATGTCTTCGAAAAAGTAGGCTTTAAAGAAGAAAGCACCAGCGAAGCATTCATAGTCATGGCGAAGGAAAAGCCCTTCTAACAGGAGCCTTCATTGGCTCTGACTTAGCAGCGATGCTCACCTATGAGCGAAATATGCTGTTAGTTTCCAGTTTACGCCGTCAACTCTGACGAAGCCGAAGCGTTCAAACTGGACAATGCTGTTCGGTTCAAGCTCTCTGCATGCGTCTTCAGCTATGCCTCTGGCGATTGTGGCGTCAGGCATGACCACTTCGCATGGAATGCCTGTCCCGGCTGGAAGCCAGTGGATTAACGGCGCTCCGAGTTGTCTGGCTTCTTCATGGTCCTTGCTGTGGAAGCTCGCCTCAATAACTCCTTCTTGAACGTTTTTGATTTGAACGTTGAAAAGCCCCATCAATCGAATGAACTTGCCCTTCTTGAGCATGGTTGTGTCTTGCTTGGCAATCCAAAACTCGGCCTGCCCATTTTGGGGCTCTATCCTAAACTCACGAAATCCACGTTTTTCGTCATCTGGATGCATTGGCAGACGCGCCGCAAAGAGTTCTGACAGATTGTGGATTGAAATTTTTCTTGGGTCACGCACAAAGAAGTAGCGGTTAGCCACTGGGTCGATCAGTTTTCGATTGGTGGCGTACAGGTTTTCCCAGCTAAGGGTAACGTCAACTGTTTTCGGTCCGATTTCAATTATGAGCTGCCTTATAGTTTCAGGCTGTATTCCGCGCTTCCGCAAAGCAATAAACGTAGCCAGCCGTGGGTCATCCCAGCCCGTGAAGATGCCTTTCTTGACGCCTTCCACTATTCTTGACTTGCTGAGCAATCCGCCCGCTATTTTCATTCGGCCGTAATGAATGGCTTCCGGGTACTTCCACCTTAAATGGTGATACATGAATTCTTGCCGTGTTTGATTGGTTAGATGTTCCTTTCCCCTTATGATGTGCGTCACGCCCATTAAGTGATCATCAATTCCAGCTGAAAAGTTGTAGAGTGGCCACACATGGTATTTGCGACCTACACGTGGGTGGGGATACCTCTTAGGATTGATTATTCGCAGAGCAGGCCAGTCTCGCACGGCTGGATTTGGATGATTTAGATCTGTTTTGATGCGCACAACAGCCTTGCCCTCTTTGTATGTTCCGTCGAGCATGGCTCTCCAACGAGACAGCTGTTCAGTAGAAGGCAGGTCTCGGTCTGGGCAAGGTTTCTTTGCCAAGACTAGTTTACGGAATCTTTCTTTGGTGCAGGTGCAGACGTAGGCTCCTCCTTTCGCGAGAAGCTTCTCGGCATACTCGTAATAGGCTGGCAGGCGGTCGCTCTGTATGGCTTCCACATCCCAGCTGCAGCCAAGCCACTTCAAGTCTTCGCGTATGGCGTCATAGAACGGAAGAGCTGACCTCTTCAGCCTTGGGTCAGTGTCCTCGAAACGGAGGCGAAAAGCGCCTTTGTACATCTTGGAGTATTCGTCGCAAAGAATGATTGCGCGGGCGTTGCCCAAATGAATCATGCAGTCTGGGTTAGGTGCAAAGCGTGTTACAACGCGCTCATACTTTTCGACGTTTGGCAGGGGTGGAAGCGCTCTCTTTTCTGCCGCCTTTTCTTTCACTAAGGCTTCAGGCCACCTCTGCCCAACAGTTCTCCTCTGCTCCTCTAATGACAGCCTGTTCACTTCTGTAACCATTTCGTTGATGAGAGGCACTATCTCCTTAACTTTAATCTTCCATTGGGGATGTTCCGTTAGAAATTTTCCTAGAACGGGTTGAAACTGTGCTTTTCCTCCGTGATGAAGCGCGTTCAGAAGCGCAATCTTTCTAATCGTCTCTTTTTCCTCTCTGCTCATGTTTGCACCCGCTATTTCTTGCGGCTATTGTTGGGTTCAGCTAGATTTTCCTTTCAACGAGATAATCTGCAAAAGCTCTCAGCTTTTCCTTCGCATCTGAAGGCGGAAGCAGTCTGTCGACTTCTTTCCAACTTTCAGCCACCAGCTTTTTCGCAAACCGCTCAGCGTATTCGATAGAGCCATATCGCTTCATAATCGCTATGGCTTCGTCTTTCAGCTTCTGGTCAGTTGTGTGCATGTTAAGAATGTTCAGCAGTCTCTTCCTATCTGCTGATTTGGCCATTCTCACAGCATGAATCACGTTGAGGCTCCGCTTGCCCTCGGTTATATCCTGGCCACGACCTCCTTTCTTCTCCGCAAATTCCTCGCCCGTCAAATCAAGAATATCGTCTTGAATTTGAAAGGCAACTCCGATAGCTTCGGCAAACCTGCCCAACCGCTCAGCGGTGTCCTCGCTCGCATCACAGAGGACGGCTGCCATTTTAGCGGCCATCCTCGCCAAGGTTCCAGTCTTGTACGCACACATCTGTAGGTATTCAGCTTCAGTGACAGAGTCTGCGTTTGCCAATCCTTTGTGCCAAGCTATGTCCATGGCTTGACCCAGACTCAGGTTAATCATCTCACGCGTGTAAATGCCATAAACCTTGCTTGATTTTTCGTCTCCAAGCTTGTCGCGATTTTTGAGCAGAGTCAAGAGTGGCAAATAATACATGGCATTTCCAGCATTGATTGCCGCATCCAGACCAAACAGTCTGTGGGTGCAAGGTTTGCCACGTCGCATCTTCGAGTTATCTTCGATGTCATCAATCATTATGGTTCCGTTGTGAATAATTTCTGGAATGATAGCGAATTCTCCCAACTCTTCGCTGTTCCTGCCTAAAGCTTCCGCGACAAGTAAGAAGAGTGATGGTCGCCAACGTTTGCCGCCTCTGCCTAGAAAGTCCCAGATGGGTTTGGCCAAGGTTTCGTTTAGGGCGTCAAGGTTGTATTCGTATTTTGGCGGGTTCAAAGAGAAAACAACTGAGTCCTTAACAAACTCTTTGGGTATGTAGCGTTCGATCAGCATGTTGATTGCTGACGCTTTCTCATCAAGCATCTTCTCAACTTCGAGCTTCATCATCACTCCACCTCTTTCCGTCGTCCGAGACCTCGCCTCGCATACATTTGAGGTGCAAACCCTCGCATATTCAACCACTCAGCCACTTTTCCAGTCACAACCAGCGGCGCCTTCTTTAGCTTGGCAATTGAACCTGCTCCAACTAGAAACATGGTGTTCCTTAGCTCCTCATGAAGCAACCGCAGTCTCTTCTCGACATCTTCAGCACCGTGAACGGCAGGATCCAAGATTGGATAGGCCATCCCAACCAAGCTAGAACACAACGCCAAAGCCTTCGCTGCATCTATCCCCGTACGTATTCCACCGGAAGCAATAACTGGAATCCGAACCCGTTGTTTAGTCTCAATCAAGCTGGCAACCGTAGGAATACCCCAGTCCCAGAAGGCTTCACCCAAGCGTTGACGAAACTCGTCCCCGAGCCTCTTAGCCCTATAATACTCAACCGCTGCCCAGCTTGTTCCACCAGCACCAGCCACGTCTATGGCGGCCACACCTGCTTCTGCCAGCTTAACAGCGTCTTCAGCTGATATTCCAGCGCCTGTCTCCTTCACAATCACAGGGACGTCTAGTTCATGCGCTACCTTAGTTATCTTGTCGACAAGCCCGAGGTAGCCTGTTTCGCCTTCAGGCTGCACGGCCTCCTGCAAAGGGTTCAGATGAATTGCCAAGGCATCTGCGTTTAACATCTTCACAGCTCTTCTTGCCTCCTTTACTCCATACTGATTCACAAGCTGTGCACCACCGAGATTGGCAACCAAAAAGGCATTCGGAGCCTCCTCTCTTGCGACGGTGAAAGTGTGCTCCAACGCTGGGTCCTCGATAGCTGCACGCTGACTGCCAAGGCACATGCCCAAGCCTAGTTTCTCCACAGCCCTGGCAATGGCAGCGTTGATTTTGGTGGCTTTATCGACACCTCCAGTCATCGATTCAATCATGATAGGTGCGGCAAACTTGTGATCAAAAACCGTCGTTGACAGGTCGATTTTGCCTTTTTCGATTTCAGGCAAGGCGCGGTGGACGAGGAAAATCTCTTCAAATCCAGTGGTCACTCGTTTTGCTTGAACGTCTTCGTCCAAGCAGATTTCTAAGTGGTCAGTCTTTCTTCCTTTAAGTTTCTGGGTCAAGGCTTTCTTCATCCTCTTTCAATGACTGTGCCGATCACACTATCCCCTCTAAGGGCTTGGTACACTCTTTTCGGTTTTGTGGCATTCACAATCAACGCGGGAATGCCGTTTTCAATAGCAGGAATCAATTCAATGATTTTTCCTAACATGCCGCCAGTTACGTCCGTAGCCTTCGGCTTCTCGATACGCTTGGTCATCTTTTTCAACTCTTCAACAGTAATATGTTTGATTAGTGGAGATGAGGAGTCTTCTTTGGGGTCTTTTGTGTGCAAGCCGTCTTCATCGAAGCCGATGATGATTCGATTTGCATGTAGGCGTGTAGCCAAATATGCTGTGAGTTGATCTCCAGACAATATCGTGAAGCCGCGGTCAAAGTCGAGGACGGCGTCTCCGTACAACACGGGCACAAATCCAATTTGAAGAAGTTTAATGATTGGTTCCATCATCATTGTGCGTATTCGATCAGACTTCGTGACAACTGAAGAGGAAGGTGAAACCGCAACCGCGGGTATATTACAGTGTATTAGAGCGTCCACAACGAACTTGTTCAGAGCTAGCATGGCTTGATGCGTCTCGCTGAATCCAAGAACCTGTGAAGCGTTGTTCTTGTAACCTTCCTTGATCGAGTAGCGTTTGGCCAACGGGTGACCGAACGATCCGCCACCATGAATCAAAACCAAACGCGAAGGACGCGCCTGTGAGATTTCTTCGGCAAGTCTCTCTATTACTTTCAGATCAGGTGACATTTCCTTATCCTTATGTGTGATGACTGAGCCGCCCAGTTTTAGAACAGTTGACCTAGCGCCCAGACTCAACCCTCACACCCTCATCGGTCTTTCGAGCCACGAAGGCTTTGCCTCCTGCCCGTTCAATCGCCCTCACAACACTCTTGAGCTTACTTGGTTCCGCTAGAGCGATCATGCACCCGCCACCGCCGCCACCTGTCAGCTTCGCTCCAAGAGCACCTCCGTCTCTGGCTACATGCACCAGACGGTCAAGCGCCTCATGGGACACGCCCACAGCGCCAAGCAGAGCATGGTTGACGTTCATCAACTCGCCGACGGCTTGAAGGTTACCCTGCTTGAGCGCTTCAACGGAGTCGAACGCTAATTTTCCGCCGGTCTTGATTATGAGGTCGATGATTATGGGATAACGGTCTCTAAGCTCCCGAACCGAGGCAACAAGGTCGCCGGTTGAGCGCTGCACGTTGGTGTTGCCTATCACCAAGGGTATGTTGGCTTGTATGCTCAGTTGGATGAAGTCCTTGCCTCTTTGAAACTGTAATGCGCCCCCGTAAGTCGAGATTGCTGGGTCAATGCCTGAGGGCGTGCCGTGTACTGAGCGTTCCGACTCATAAGCCATGCGGAAGATGTCGTCGCGGGAAAGTTCAAGTTTCAAGAGGTTGCTCGTTGCCAGTATTGTTGATGCAGCCACCGCAGCAGACGAACCTAACCCAGCTGAAACAGGGATATTAGAGTCGATTCTCACGTTCAAGCCTAGCTTTCTGTTCGCCTTGTCTAGGACCTGTTGCACAGCTTGCCTTATCAGTTCGAGTTTCAGCCGCGCTTTGGCACCGCCCTTCTTTGGTCTGAAACGCTGGCCTTTGAAGGTGCCTGAGGCGCCCAAGTTGAGAGACTCTAAGTGTATCTGGTCATCTCTTCTCAGCTGTGCAGTTGCGTAGGCTCGGTTGTCAATGGCAACCACAACAGCTCGTTCGCCGTACACAACAAAATGCTCGCCGAACAGTATAACCTTGGCTGGCGCGGAAGCCGTCACCGCTTCCATAGTCAAAGAACACACCACAAACTACTGTTTTGTCAACATCACAGACGCGTAGCCTACCACAGCCGAATAGTCACCGGTTACATCGCCGCTCGTCTTATAGCACAGCAACTTGCCTTCTTTTGCACCTAATTCTTTCGCTACGGTGATGGCGGCAACTACAGGGCCATAACCACACATCGACACCCTAAGCCCCTCCACAGTCGAATACAGTTTTTTCTCGTCGAGTTTTAACGCGGCTTCGATAACTGACATGTCCTTCCTCTCGGCTGCTTTTTGCGGTTCATAGTGTGTCATGTCACTGGAGGCAATAACCAGAGCGTTTTTGTCTTTCAAGGCCTTGGCAACAGCTACGCCAACCTCTTTAGCCGACTCGAAATCCTGCATGAGGAAACAGATTGGCACAAACTTGAAGCCTGCACCGTACAGGTACTGAAGCCAGGGCAACTGCACCTCGATTGAATGCTCTCCAATGTGGGCAGACTCATCCACGTCAATGATGTTTGATCCGCGAACAATGTGATCTGCAGTGGACCCGTCGACTTCCACCTCTCCCAACGGAGTACGCCACATGCCTTCTCTCATGACAGCCAATCCGCTTCCAACGCCTGAATGATTGGGGCCAAGAATGACAACCACATCAGGTCTGCCGTCTAAGGCCAACTGATAATAGCCGTGAGCCGCCACAGGCCCAGAATACATGTAGCCTGCGTGCGGACTAATCAAACCAACGATGTTTTTGAGTTTGCCCTCAGTCACCTTTGGCAGGGCCTTTGGACCCAGCTGATTAGTGAAGCATTCTTCTATCTGCACCTTCAACGACTGAGAATCGCCGGCATAGAACGAGCCAGCATAGGCGGATCGCCTTACCTTCAACAGCTGCGCCTCACAGGGCTACTCTTCCCTAGTCAGTTTCACTTCGAAATCGTCTATTGTAACAGTTGGACTGCCGTCAAGGGGCAACTCTCCTCTTTCCCGCAGAACTTGACGCGCAAGCAACCAGTAGATAACAGCCAACGCTCGCCTGCCCTTATTGTTAGTGGGAATCACCATGTCGACGCCTATGAAATCGTTGTCGGTGCTGCACAAAGCCACAACCGGTATGCCTAAAGCTCCTGCCTCCTTCACAGCTTGAAGATCAGCCTTAGGATCTGAGACGATTACAACACTGGGTTCAATTTTACCCGCATAAAGTGGATTGGAGAGCATGCCAGGAATGAAACGACCAATTATAGGTGTTGCCTTCGTCACTTCACAAAACCGTTTGACCGGCTCACGCCCATAGAGACGCGCGCCAACCGCGATTACTTTTGAGGCTTCAAAGCGCGCCAAGAACTTGGCTGCAATTCTTATGCGTTCGTCGGTTTTTTTCACATCTAGCACGAAGAGCCCGTCAGGTCTAACCCTATAGATGAAGCGTGCCATGTCCTTGGTTTTCATTCTTGTTCCTATGTGGATTCCGGCTGACAAGAGCGTGTCTTGGGGCAGCAGGAGTTCTTCGACCACTTGAATTTCAGGCTCGGTCTGCGTGGTTGGTGTCGCCGGAGGAACCTCAAAACTGGGTTGGTCTTGGGCAGGCTCAGGTGGAACCGTCGTTTCCTCTTTTCTTTCTTCTTCGGCTGACATGTGTTTTCTTCTCCTATAGTGTTATTGCTGCCATTTTAGCGCTTCCCTTCAGGGTTTCTTCTATTCGAATGAGCTCGTTGAGTATTGCTATACGGGCGCCTTCTACCACTCCTGCCTTGATTATTGGACACCTGAAGGCAACCGACAGATGAGCAATGTGAGCCTCTGTGGTCTCTCCTGACCTATGTGACATGATGGGGACGTAACCTGCTTTTTGAGCCATCTGCGTTGTTTCCCAGGCATCTGTGAGTGTGCCAACTTGGTTGCCCTTGATGATTGTGGCCTTGGCTGCTCCCATGTTGATACCTCGCTGAAGCCGCTCTTTGTTTGTTACAAAGAGGTCGTCGCCGCAGACCAGGCAGTTTCTCACCTTTCTTGTTAGTTCTGCAAAGCCTGAGAAGTCTTCCTCATGAAATGGATCTTCCACGTAAACAAGCTTGTATTTCTCCACCAACCCTATGACGAAATCCAGCTGTTCGCCCGCATCCCGTTTGACGTTGTCCCGTCTGTAAACGTAGCGTTCATCCTTGGGACTCCAGAATGTGGATGCAGCCATGTCCATTCCCACGCCGCATCTGACACCAGTCTTCTCAGAAACACGCTCACATGCTGCCACAACAGTGTCTAAGGCGTCTTCATTCCCTAGGTTTGGAGCCCAAGCGCCCTCGTCTGTTCTTCCACCCGTAAACGTTGGATCCTTCTTCTCGAGGGAGGCGCCTACCGCCTTGTGAACCTCGATGTTTGTCTTGGCTGCTGTGAGAAATGAGCCCACCATTATTGGTAGGGTTAGAAACTCTTGGATGTCTGGTGCCTTCGCTCTCGCGTGTCGTCCGCCGCCTAAAACGTTTCCTAAGGGATGGGGCAGCTCGTTGGCGAGTTTGCCCGCCAAGTGTTGAAAGAGTGGAATGCCCTTTGATACTGCAGCGGCCTCGGCAATAGCTAACGAAACCGCATAAGAAGTGTTTCCGCCAATGTTTCGAAAGTCTTCTGTCCCGTCGATTTGATGCAGTAGATCGTCGATCTGCTCCTGTTTCTGGGAGTCCACACCTATTAGTCTTGGAGCAATAGCTTGTTTCACTTTGCTTATGGCTTCGTCAACTTCACCTCTGGGATACGGTACGGCTTCTCCCTTTCCTCGACTGGCACCTGCAGGCGCTGATGCGCGTCCACATCCGCTTTGGGTTGCTACGTCGATCTCTATGGTTTCTTCTCCGCGAATGTTGAAGATTTTTCGTGCCCAAAGGCTCTTAATAATCGTTGACAGAGTCGGTTCCTCAGCGGTTACTCTGCTGCCTTGGCTAGTTTGCGTTTGCCGGCCTCCTCATAGAACTTGAGGATCTCGTCAATAACATCAACGTGCGAGAGTAGCATGCGGCGACAGCAGTACCGCTTAACACCTAGGCTATCTAGGACACGACCTGAGTCCTCGCCCTCTTTCACACGTCGCGCGAAGTCTTCCCATTTGTCACCAATCAAGAAACCGCAGCTGAAACAGCGAACAGGAATTATCATGATGACCTCACCATGAAGCGCTTTTTAGCCATTACATTGACACCATATTAAACTTTATCTTTTTGGTTTTCTTCCACCTGAAAACTGGCGCGGGGTGCGGGATTTGAACCCGCGCGGCCCAGTTAGAGCCACAGGCTTAGCAGGCTTGGACCTCAGCTTCATTAGACGCTGTGATCTGCCCCCTACCAGGCTAGGGCAACCCCGCTCTGGACGATGCACAGAATTGTGGGTTGTATGGTTATTTCTGTGTTTCGTGCTCCGGAGCCATCAACAAAATTTATAATACAGCTTTGCATATGCTGTCTCTCACAAAACCGAGCCGCGAACCTATGGACAAGGAACCAGAAACCACCGAAGAAGCAAAGCCTATTGAGCCAGCCCAGAAGTTGATGGACAAGCCGAGCGATTTTAGATTCCACGCAGCCTACCTCATTTATTCAGACGCGTGGGACAAGGCTTCTTCCGAAGAAGTCAAGCACAAGCTAAACGAGATCCTTTCAGCGCTCTCAACAGAAAAAGTAGACTATGAAACCTTCTACAGACAAATCAACCAATACAGGGTTGAATACAACCCGGAACACTTCAGAGGCAGCGAACGCACATACATAGAAACCGGCAGAAAGAGAGACTGGAGACGCAAAGAGGAAAGAGAGAGCAGAAACAAGAGACACGGAAGATAAATCCACGCTCCGTTAATCTTTTTATCGCAACACCTAAACATATCTGAAGCAGAAATGCCCAAACGAGGGTCGGTCGTCTAGCTTGGTTAGGATGTCGCCCTTACAAACAGCTTTGTTAAGAGAGGCGAAGGTCGCAGGTCCAAGTCCTGCCCGGCCCACCACACTCAAACCCCGACTCTAACGTTGCGTTGATTGAAGCCTGCAGAGAACCTTGAAGCCGAAATGCCTTCAGAGATTATGTTCTTTTAGCGTTTCCTCTATGACCTTGCTCCGTGGAAAGGTTGGACATCCGAGGCACGACAAAGTGACAGCTAAGGCTTCAGCTATTTCATCTTTGGTAGCTCCTGCTTTAATGGCTCGGTCAGTGTGCCCTTTGACACAGTCTGGACAATTGATTGCTAATCCTACACTCATTGCGATTAGCTCTTTGAATTTAATTGGCAACACTCCTTCTTTCAAAGACTCCTCCATTAGCTTTCTAAACGCCACAACCACGTGTGGTTGCTTTTCTTCCAGCAGACTTTTCTCAGCCATCAGAATCTCGCTCCTATCTTTCGACAGAACTCTATTTTTGCTTCAAGCTTTTAATGTGTCGGTTCAAGTTCAGCAATCATTGACTAGAACCCTCACGGAAGCCGAGTAAGCCTAAGACCTTTTTTTTGGGGGCGGAGTGGGGAGTCTGCCAATCGCAGACATAATCTCCACCTAAACAAAAAACCAACCAAAAAAGGAGAGAGTAAAATGAGCAAAGAGAAAGGAAAGGATGAAGCCAACAGGTCTCAATCTGCAATGGTCAAGGGTTCGAGTCCTGCCAGGCCAACCATTTGACAAACTGACTCCACTGAAGATTCAGAGCACACAAACTATGATAACTGCGTGGAGAAACCCTACGAAAACCTAAATTGATCGCAGCAAACATATTTTTTGACGAAAAGCAGAATAAAGGAATTTGAGTGGACATAGAAATCCGCGATCTGAGCGAAGAGAATATTGACGATGCGTTGCTCGCTTGTACGCCTGATCGAATCAAAGACAATCTCCTCTACAAACAAGGAATGGAAGTTAGGAAGAAATGGCTGCTTCACACTTATCGAACTGTTGGACCATGCGTCAAGATTGCCTACGTAAACAAGATTCCTGCAGGGATGATACAATACACTCCATTACATCATGTTCCATACTTTTCTACGAAAAGAAGAGACACCCTTTACATTCACTGCATCTATACAAAGAAGGATTTTCGTCTAATGGGAGTCGCGGATAGACTCCTTGAAAGCCTTGTAAAAGAGATGAAGCAGCCAAACCCTCTCTTTGGAAATAAACCTTGCCGATTGCTTGCTACATCTGCTCGAGAACGTTATGGTTCCAATCAGCCAAGTTACTTCAGGAAAAAAGGATTCAAGTCTACTACTGGCAACCTGGACGCCGGATTAATTCTACGGCTATATAAGCCAAGTCCAAACGAGTGTCTTGATATTCCCATGGTGAGCATGTCCGAAGTAAAAGAGAAAGGAGTCAGAATTTTTTTCAATCCAACATGTCAATGGTGCATCTACCTTAACGAAGGCGTAAAGAGAATAATTCGAGAGTTAAACCCCGGCATACAGATTGAAGAGATAAGTTTGTTTGATGACCCTGAAGAGGCCTTAAAGCGTGGAGTAACCTGCAGGGTAACTTACGTAAACGGAAAGCCAGCGTTCATAGGCGCAGCTTTTCCGTTGCACTGATAAAGATCTTTTGAAAACAATTCTGAGAATAGCGAAGCCAAGCGGCTACCCAAGTGGGATTATTGAACATCGCAATCCGATGAAGTGGAAACGCATACCCCAGCGTTAGTTTCTGACTCTCATTTTTAACCGTGGCGGAGTAAGGAGCCTCCCAATCGCAGACATCATTTCCGCCTCAACAAAAAAACAGCCCGAAAAGGAGAGACCAAAAGATGAGCAAAGAAAGAGAAAAGACGAAAAGAGGACGGTTCAGCTTGCGAAGGTTGATGGTCCAAGTGTGTGCCGGCCCACCAATGAACTCACCATCTCGTTTCTTTTCTTATACTCTTAGGATTGAAGGCATACATAGAAGCGAGGCGCAAGCGGGGTCCAAGCTCAGGCATTAAGCCCACGGCGTTTGTTCCCAGTTTGCACAAGACGGCATGTTCAAACGGCCCGAGACTCTCTATTCTAATTACATCTCGAAAATGTCTTGCTTTCCGAACTGCCTCCTCAACCTCTCTGTGACTTGCTCCAAGAACCAACAAACGCTCAAGGTTAGACGTGAGCCAATTCGAGAACTGGGAAAGCTGGGTTTCTGCCAGCTCAGCCTCCAACATGTCTTTCTCAGCTTCAAGGTCGTTCAATATCTTGATCTGCAGGGGTGCATAGCCACGTAAACAGTAGAGTTCGGTTAGAGCTTTGAGAGGCAGTCTTTTTCCGTCGGCAAGCTGCGCCTGCAACCGCCGTAATAGAACAACAGCCTCGCAGACTGTTGGCTGAAACACACCGACATCAACGCGCAACCCCCTCTCGGCTTCATATGAGCCTGCAACTTTCCCTCGTAAGATGGAAAATCGGCTGACTCTGTCGGCTGACTCAGGGGCTAACCCGATTTCTGCGTCTAATACTCGGAGCGCGACTGACTCGTCCTCGCCCGACAGCTCGACCTGAATCCAGTCCTGGACTGTTTTGCCCTGCACCTTAACTTTGACCCTGAGGTCTCCGCACAAAGATCGCAACATGGCTTCTAGAGTCTGTGTTGAGAAGGAACCGTACGTTTTTTCAAGCAGTGTAACAGTTGTCACTGAAGGTTTCCAACTTTGTTCACGATTTGTTCGTGCAGCTTCTTAATTCTGACGAGGGCGGGATGATTTTGACCGAGACTTGCCGCGTATGTCCTTAGCGTCCGTTCAATAGGCAACGTTCGTAAGCCTTCAACCCGTTTGTCCGCATAACAAACGATTTTCTCTTCAAGTGTTTCAGGCAAGTAATCTCTCATCGGCCAGCCTAAGAGTTTCGCCTCTTCTTTTGGGATGCCTCCGCCCGCATGGCGTTCTATGATTTTCACTATCGAGTTAGGTAAGCCGAACGATCGGGCGATTTGAGCACCGACCAACGCGTGGTCAACGGTGTGTGTCTTAGACCTGCCAATGTCATGAATAAGCGCGCCTACTTCTATTAGTTGAAGGTCAACTTTGACCCCTTTCTTCTCGAATGCTCTGCCTACTTTGACAGCAAACTTGGAAACGATCTTGCAGTGTTCAATAACGCTTCGTGAGCAGCCAGATTTGGCTAAATAATTCAGCGCCTCACTTCTAGAGGGAAGTTTGGGCTCACTCACTCAGCTCCTTCCTCAGCTGCTGGACCTTCGTTTCCAACGCTTTGACAATGTTTGAGTTGTCAAAGTGCATCAGTGGTTTGCCGCAGCTGGGGCAACGGAACACTGATTCTACAGCTTCCTCAAATGTGACTCGTGGACACTTGGGAGAATCACAATAATAGAAGTCGTGTTTCTGCTCGTGGTCAAGCCGTATCTGCAGTTTTTCCAAAACGCGCCTTTTCTGGTTAACGATGAAGCCCTCAAGCTGGTCTGGTTGCAGTCTCCAGTGGAATATGAACCAGCCGGTGTTTTCGTCTCTGGACCTGCGCAGCCCCACCAAGGAATGATCGTAAAGCTTGTAGAGGATTTTGCGAACGAAGTTTAGGCGGATGCCCGTTTTGTTAGCGATTTCGTCGTCTGTGGTCTCGTTGACTCCCTTAAGTACATTGATGACTTTGATGGCATCTTCGTTTCCAAAGACCTCAGCCACCTTGTTCAAGGTTTTGTCGTCTACGAAGCTCAAGTGAAATGCCGCCTTCAGCAGGTCTCCATCAATATAGAGTATATAAGTAGTCTTAAATCTGTTGTTCCTTAGCCGACAATTTTCCCAACTGCAGCACTCTTTTTCCTCTCTTCTGCGGAACAATCTTTAGCTTTGCACCTTTAAACTCCGTTGCGAGCTGTTTTCCTTCGTAGAGGTAGTCAAGAAACACAGCTAGGCCAGAAACCTCTGAATGGGGTTGGTTTCCCACAGCCACATTGAAATCTGAGACTGATTGAGAGAAGAATTCACTGGGCACTTTTTGGCTGCCCACGATTATTAGTATGTCTTTGCCCTCAGCCTTAATCCGATCCATAACGTCGCTTGCCTTGATGTTTTCTCCGTAGACCGTGAGATGAACGACCATGCCGCCTTTGCTTCGCCAGTCGCTTACGACTTTTTTCCATGGCTTGCCCATGTCAAAGCCAAATTCCCCGCCCCAGTTCGGCACAATTTTTTCGACCGTCTCCTTGATTGCTGCGTCTTTAATGTCGGCTAGAATGAACTCTGAGGCTCCGAAGGCTCGGGCAACTAGTGCCACGTGAGTCGTTACTCGTCGATCTCGGAAGCGGTGACCCCAGCGTAGCACGGCGGTTTTAGGCTTTTCCAAAGGTGCCGCCAAGCTCTATCACTCGTTCTCTGACCTTCTCTGCGAACCATGGAACAGACTCGAAGACGCCGTGGACACTGTCTTGTTCATATTCTACGTCGTGTACATCGGCGTGGTTGAAGAGCCACGAGATAAATGGTGCATGTTGGCTCTTGAGCGGTACAGTAAACGAGGCTTTGACATAGTCTTTCATATAAATCATCATTCCCTGCTTCAGGAGATGTATGTTGGTTTTGTGGAGGGCTGAGACTGGCACGGGGTTGGGTGCCAATCCTCTTAGGTTTGACAGTCTCTGCTGCAGTTCTCCTTCTTTGAGAAGGTCAATTTTGTTTAGGGCTGTTATGATGGGTATACCAGATGCGCCTATGGTCTGGATGGTGTCTAGGCAAATGCCTAGTTTGCGTTCCATGTCTTCTTGCGTTTCGCTCATGTCGACAACCAGCAAAATCAGGTCTGAATAAACTGTTTCTTCAAGGGTAGAGTGAAAGGCTTCGACCAGCGTCAGTGGTAGGCGGTCGATGAAGCCAACCGTGTCGGTCAACAGAACCTTCCTGTTTGAGAGTCTGACTGCTCTCGTTGTCGTTGACAACGTTGTGAACAAGCCTTCGCCAACCCTTGCTGTTTCTTCAGCCAGAGCGTTGAACAAAGAGCTTTTTCCTGCGTTGGTGTAGCCAGCCAAGGAGATTGTCAAGTAGCCAAGTTCTTGCCGTCTGGTTCTGTGGAGGCTGCGTTTCCCACCTATTTGTTTCAACTTGCCTTGAATGTGGTGGATTTGACGTCTAACGCTTTGGAAGTATAGCTCCACTTCGTAGGCGCCTAAACCCATGAATCCTGGCTGTTCTCTCTGCTTTGCCAGTTTGACTTTCTCTTTGGCTCGGGGCAGTTCGTAGCGAAGTTTGGCTAATTGAATCTGCAGCTTGGCCTCGGTGGTGGCTGCCCGTCTAGCGAATATTTCCAAGATGAGTTGAAAACGGTCAATGGCTTCGACGCCTGTTTCCTTGGCGAGGTTGTACGCCTGCAATGGTTTAAGCTCGTTGTCAAAGATGACCCTTTCAGCCTCTTTTTGCTTCACTAGTTCTACAAGTTCAGTTACTTTGCCGCGGCCAATCTGATAGGCTGGGTCACGTTCTCTTATTTGTTCGATTTTTCCTATGACGTTGTATCCAGCTGATTCAGCTAGGCTTTGCAGTTCATCTAGGCTGGAGCGCTCATGGTTCAGGCGTCGCTGCACTATGATGGCTCTCGTCTGCTGGGCTACCTCCGCGTTACTTTGCTTTTTCCTTGTTTTTCCTCACTTGGGCTATGTCTCCTATCGTGGGCGAAGCAAGACGTGAAGCCAAAGCTTGAGAAGGCACCTTGGGCTCGGTCACGGGCACTAGAATCTGGATGCGAAGGGCGTGTTGCAGCTTCTCGGCTAGAAGGTTGTCTGGGGTCATCTTTCCGCTCTCTATTTTGCGCAGCACAGAGACTTTTTCGCTGATTTTCTTGCCGAGTTTTTCATGGGTTAAGCCTGTTTTTTCGCGTGCATGTCTGATTTTGGCGCCAAAATCATCTGTAAGTTCGATTTCTTCTGCCACTGAGATCGGAGGCTGCTTTCTAGGTGGCAACACTGGTGCGGGCAGTCTCTTGGCCACCTTCTTGAGGCGTGGTTCGGTTTTGGCCTCCCATGTGATGGAGCCTAGTTTGGCGCAGTTGCTGCAAACAAGCATTTTGGCGCCTTCTATGACGGCTCTGTACGGTGGACCTATGATTCTGCGACCACAGACTTCGCAGCGCATGGTTTAGCTGTACACTCCAAAACGGTTTAAGCGCACTCTAATCTTTATACTTTCTTAATCTTTGTGGTGCAAACATGAAGCCCGACAAGCGCGAAATCCTGGAGAAAATACGGAAAATAGCTGATTATCAGCTTGGCAAAGGCGCGGGCAAAGTGCTGTTTCCGGAAGGTGTTAGTGTTGTTTTCTCCAGGCAAACAGGCAGATTGCGTCACGTTTACCTGAAGCGGAGGCTATTGGCAACTTTGAGGC
>Ga0315309_1000497_pt1 | contig 23782 bp, 23 predicted proteins | sample TDP4_MG_FD_203080 | JGI IMG/M metagenome (GOLD analysis project Ga0315309, IMG submission 203080) | Freshwater sediment microbial communities from Lake Towuti, South Sulawesi, Indonesia - TDP4 | ecosystem: Environmental > Aquatic > Freshwater > Lake > Sediment | place: Indonesia: South Sulawesi...
TCTCGTATTGTTTCATCATAAATTGGGGTTTTTTGAAAGCGTATCGGCAGTTGGGCGAGGCGTTCGGGTCCCATGGTCTTTCCTCGTGGTAGGGCGCCGAAGCGTTCAGCCACGAACTTCATTTTGTATGAGAAGGGAAATCGAGCTTCCATGTAGTCGTTGAAGGCCCTGTCCACTTCTTTGCTGGTTAGGTTGAAGAGTAGTTTTGGGAGTCTTTCGAGGTCTTTTAACTCAACTTTTCGCGGCATTTCGATTAGAATGCGATAGCCGTTGTTCCACCAGCCCGTTATGAGTTCGTGGTCCGACAAAACAGCGTCGAAGACGCAGCCCAAGGTTCGGTTGACAACCTCTCCGTAGCAGGCGTGAATGACCACGTATTTGTCGAAGGCTTCGATTAGCATGTGGTCGTTGGTTGGGAGTGGCGCTCCTTCCCTTATGTGCTCGTGAATCTCCTCTATGGGCTTGAGCAGTGTGGACTTGTCTGTCGAGAGTTTTTTGGCGAGTCTTTCCGCCACAACCTCGTGGCTTTTCTCTCGTTTCAGCCCTTCGGCTATCTGTTGGCGGAGTTTGCCCACTTCTTGGGCTAGTGTGAGTGGCACGGGTAGGATTTCGCCGTCCCATCCAGGAAGCGCAGCCAGTGGGTCTTCTGAGGGAACCACATAGACGCTGCCTGTTTCATCTTCGATTTGCACGATTCGCCAGACTCTGCCTCTGATTATGATGTTTAGTCCAATGCGAGCGCGTAGAGCCATGAATTCGTCGCCAACTGTTCCTATGGTGCGGTCTGAGAGAACATCGACGATGGGGTAGCGTCGCTCGTCTGGTATCATGGATAAGTTTTCGTAGTAGTAGTCGCGGGTTTTGCGGGTTCGTTTCAACGTGTCGCCTTCTAGCCACAGATTCCTCAGTTTATGTAGGTAGTTGACAACGTCTAAAAGCTTCTCTCTGGTGAGGTCGCGGTAGGGATAAGCTCGTTTCACGATTTGAAGCGCTTGGTCAAGTGTTGTTCTGCCCTTGTCCATTAGTATTCCCACTACCTGGTGGGATAGGACGTCTAGGGCGTTTTCGTGTACGTGGAGCGGTTCAAGCCTGCCCTTGTAGGCTCTCTGTGTGGCTGTTATGGCTTCCATTGTGTCGTCTGGGAAGGCGGTGACGATTATGCCCTTTGAAACGAGGCCTAGTCTGTGTCCGCTTCTGCCCACTCTTTGGATGAGGCTGCTGACTTGACGCGGTGAGAGGTACTGAATCACGAGGTCTACGTGTCCGATGTCTATGCCCAGTTCCAGCGTGCTGGTGCAGACTATGGCTTTCAACGCCTTAGCCTTAAACTGGTCTTCGATTAGGGCTCTCTCCTCCCTTGACAGTGAGCCGTGGTGAACCGCTATGTCATTGGTCAGCTGGTTGAACTTGTGTCCGAGGATTTCTGCGTTGCTTCGGCTGTTCACGAAAATGAGAGTTGAGGTGTGCTGTCTGACTAGGTCGAGTATCCGCCTAAAGCGAGCTGCCGCCTCTGGGGCTGTACGTAGTTTCTCAGCCAAGTCATAATCGGTGTCTTCTGGAACTGGATATTCAACGCTGTACTGGTATCCCTTCGGCAGAGGGACCTCAACAACCCTGGTGGGGCGGTTGTCTCCAGCGATGAATTTGGCTACTTTCTGAGGGTTCCCCACTGTGGCTGACAAGCCGACGCGTTGGAACTCTCGACCAGTTATTTCAAACAACCGCTCTAAAGCCACCGTTAGCTGGACTCCGCGCTTGTCTTCAGCCAACTCGTGCACTTCGTCGATAACCACGTGGCGAACGTGACTGAGGTGTTGCTGCATGCGAACGCCGGGTAAAATGGCTTGAAGCGTTTCTGGGGTAGTGACAAGCATGTTTGGCGGGCGAAGCGCTTGCCTCCTCCGAATCTTTATTTCAGTGTCACCATGTCTAACCTCAACCGCAATCCCGAGGCTGTTCGCCCAGAAAGAGAGACGCCTCACCATGTCACGGTTGAGAGCCCGAAGAGGCGTAACGTAAAGAATCGAGATGCCACGTTTATCTTCTCGCTGAACAAAGTTGGAGAAAATCGGGAGCAAAACAGCCTCTGTCTTGCCGCTGCCAGTGGGCGCAATTAAAAGAACATTGTCACCCTTTAGAATGGATGGAATGGCTTGCACTTGAGGAGCAGTTGGCTCCAAGAAACCTAACTCGGTTAAAGCCTCACGTACCCGTTTGACGAGTAAGTTATACACGTTCTGATTTTGCTTCATCTCAGACAATGAGATGACCGCACTCTGCAACTTTCAATAACTCGGGAGCAGCCTATTAAGCGCTGAGTTTTGAGCGGGAATAACCGTGTTTTGTCAAAGTAGCTGCAGTATCAAAATCAAGTATCTCAAACTTGTCACTATCTAAATTGATGTAGGGCTTCAAAGCTTCAAACCTTACGGGCTCTCTCCCGTCTATCGCACTGTCCCGATACGAAGCGAAAACTGACCCAAAACCCTCCTTGTGCGCAACCACAATCTTCCTCTTTCCCTCAAACTCTTTCCCACTAACAACATAGATTCTTGACGGGTCTGCAACGTACACAAAGGCAAAGAGAAACTGATTCTGTGGGTTTCGAGACAATCTCTCGCATGTTCTGCGCACAGCCTCAGTCATATCATCCCTTGACTCCAAAATCTCTTCTTCCAGCAGGTGGACAATCACCTCACTGTCGTTTATTGTGTCAAGTTTTCTGTCATAGCTGGAGAACTCGTGGCTATCAAGCTCGCTCCAAATCTCTCTGTAATCGTTGATTGTGCCGTTGTGAACCAAAGCGATTCTGCGGTCGCAGCTCAGAAACGGATGCGCGAACCTGCTCTCACCGACCAGCCTGCTCATAATCGGAGAAGGGTAACGCACGTGTCCAATACCCACATTACCCTGAAGAGAACTCGACCAGTCGCCACCCAGAGGAAAAACCTTGCATACAGAACCACAACTCTTCTTCGACACTATTCTGCCATTGTGAACAGTGGCGATTCCAGCGCTCTCAAAACCCAAGCGGTGCCTCTCCATAACACACAACATCTCACGCAGAACAGGCGTCGCCTCACGAACACCAACATAACCGCAAATACCACACATGACAAAAACCCTCATGAAACACATACCACGGTTCACACCATAAAAACCTCTCGCAAAACCAATATTCTCTTTCAAATGACAGGTGAAAAACTTGTCCAAAAAAGGCGTGGAAAATCATAAAAACGGAAGCCTGTAATTGATAGGTAAGTTGTTGCCCAGGTGAGATGAGATGAGTGGTGAATCTGCTAAGGTGGACCCCGTGAAAATCCACAGAGAGGGAACAGCCCTCTATGATTCCGGCAAGTTCAAAGAGGCGCTAGACAAGTTTCTGGAGGCTTCGACGCTCTATGAGAAGGTCGGAAACGTTTTCGACGCCTCTTACGCTCTTTTCAAGGCGGCTGAGTGCAGCTTCTTGCTGAAGGATTATGAAACGGCCATAGAACGCTTTGTCAAATCAGCCGAACTAGCCTTGTCGAAGGGTTTTGACCGCTTCGCCCTCGGCGCCCTAGAATACGCCCGAGACTGCTACAAGGCGGCTGGAAAAGAGAAGGGCAAGAAAGTCGCTGAGCTGAAGAAAAAAATTGAGGAACTGAAAGACAAACTGTCAAAAATGTGAATCTATGCTTGAAAGCGAGGTTGAATTAACGCTATAGTCTTGCTTTTTTCTCAAACTGCTGCTCATAAATCTCTCTTACTTTTTGAATAGTGTCGGCTTCTTCTGGGCTCTTGTCCTCTCTTATTCTTGTTATTCTTGCGAATCGCAGTGCCATTCCACACTCGTACTTGGGGCTCTTTTGAATCTCGTTGTAGGCTACCTCAACCACAATCTTCGGCACAACAACAACCCTGTGGGGCTCCTCTCTAACGGTTAACTCTTTGAGCCGTCTCGTCATCTCTATGATTTCCACGTCGGTTAAGCCCTTGAAAGTCTTGCCCACAACGAGAAACCGCCCTGTTTCTGCGTCTCTGGCTGCGAGGTAGTAGTCTGAGAGCCAGCCGTGTCTTCTGCCGTATCCCCACTCAGCCGCTACGATTACGAGGTCGAGCGGTTCCAAGGTCCTCTTTATCTTGAACCAAGGCTTGCCTCTGACTCCTGGCGTGTAAGGGCTGTCCAGCTTTTTAGCCATGAGTCCCTCGTGCCCTTCGTTCATGGCTTGGTTAAGGAATTGCTCTGCTTCTTGAAGGTTGTCCGTGACTATCTGTCTGGTTAATGGTATGTTGCCCGCGATTTCTCCGAGCCTCTGTCTGCGTTCACTGTATGGAAGGTTGATGAGGCTTTGACCGTTAAGGTAGATGACGTCGAAGAGGTAGAGTTCGATTGGGATGCGTTTGACCATCTCATCGATTTCGTGAACTCTTCGAAAGCGTCTCATTAGGTGCTGAAAGAGTAGGGGGCTTCGGTTCTCTCCAACGGCTATGACCTCACCCTCCAAAATTGCTTCCTGCGCCCTCACCCCAGCTTTGACCAGCTGCACAACCTCAGGCAAGCTGTCTGTGACCTCTGTCAATCTTCGGCTGTAAACCCTAACTTCGTCGCCTGATTTGTGGATTTGAATGCGGGCTCCGTCCAGTTTGTATTCGAGGGCTGTCTTCCCGCCGTGTTCCTTCAAGACTTCGTCGAGGCTCTCTGCCATCTGGGCGAGCATGGGTTTGATTGGTCGGAAGACTTGAAACTGGAGTCTCTGTATTCCCTCTCTGCCAATTTTCTTCGCAATTGACGCAACCTCACCTATGTCACCTGTCAGCATAGTCGCCGTTTGAATGACTCCAAGGGGGATGTCGAAAGCCTTCGAGACAGCCAACTCCATGAGTCCCTCGTGAAAGCCAGTCCTCATCTCGCCAATCATCGTCTTCACAACGTATTTAGCCTCAAGAGGACTAGCCTCACTCAACAGGGTTTCGACAAGGCGCTCCTTGCGCTCCCTCGAACCGTAGCCACTGGTCTCAGCGATGCTTTCCAAGGTGCGCCTAACCTCTAAGACTGTTAGAGGCTTCTCGAAAAGTGTAGCCTGCCTCCGAATCTTGCTCTCCTCAAAAACAACCTTAGTAGCCGCCCCAGCGTCTCCAGTTCTGCTGAAAGCCTCAGAAAACTGCTTCCAATCTATGTTGGTCAAGCGCTTTATAACGCTGCTGAGCGTCGCCCAGCTCACCTCGAGCACGCGTTGATCCCACTTCGGAAACGGTCGACCCAGAATCATGGAGACGGCTGGTTCAACCTCGTCAGCATGCAACTGGTTCAAAAAATCCGCCACTAACTCAACCATGAGAGTGCGCTTCGTTGTGGCTTCCAGCTTCTCGCAGAGGTCAGCCAACGCCCGAAACTCTGTCTGCATAGAGGCTTACCTTTACAATGAAGCCCATATCCTTGGCACGAAACATAAACGTTTTCGTGAAACTCAGCTGTTCTGAAACGAATTTTTACGAAGCTTTTATAATTCAAAAAGCAAACGTTTTGCAGAGCACATCCAAACATTGAGACACCTTGTTAAGACTCATGAGACAGCAACAACTTCAAGGAGAGCTCTCAGCACTCTTGTGAAGAATCTTCGAGTTCCAGAGAAGTCCTACTTTTTCTCTCGGGTTTGAATTTCGAATTAAATCGAAATGGTTCTTATTGAAAGAATCTCGTCAAATTGGCAGTTCAAAAATTTCGTCTGTATGCGAAAATTGAGCCAAAAATGTTTTTCAGCTGTTTCAGTTATGATGAAAGGCTCTCGTATCTAGTGTGGAGCAGGAGAGAAAGCATCTTTGGATAAAACGGGTTTGTTTCTAAACGATATGAAGCTCTTTCCCGATTTTTTCGAAGGTCGAGATGGCGAAGTCTAAGTCCTTCTTCTTCAACGCAGCGTTCATCATTGTTCTTATTCGAGCTCTGTCCCGCGCAACCATGGGGTAGACTATCGGCAGAGCGAAGACGCCTTCCTCGAAAAGTCTCTGGCTCAGTTTCTTTGCCACGCCGCTCTCGCCGACAATAACAGGCGTGATGGGCGTCTGGCTGTTTCCTATGTCGAAGCCGAGGTCTTTCATGGTCTTCTTAAAGTAGCGTGTGTGGTCCCACAAAGTCTTGACGTGTTGTGGCTCCTTCTCCAAGACATCGATTGCCGCAATGCACGCTGCGGCTACCGGTGGAGGGTGAGAGCCGCTCAGCAGCCATGTCCGTGACCTGTTGTACGCGAAGTCGATTAGGTCTCGGCTTCCAGAGATATGGCCGCCCACCACACCAAAAGCCTTTGAGAAAGTGCCCATCTCGACGTGGACCCTCTTGCGGTCGAGTCTGAAGTGGGATACGATACCTCTTCCACCCTCGCCCAGAACTCCTTCGCCGTGGGCGTCGTCGACGAAAACCATGGCGCCGTGTTCCTCGCCCAGTTTGGCTATTTGGTCCAGGGGTGTGATGTCGCCGTCCATTGAGAAAACGCCGTCTGTGATAATTAATATGCGCCTGTATGGCGACGAGTGTTTCTCAGCCTCGTTCAGAACCCGAGCCAAATCTGCCATGTCTGCGTGTTTATATATTCCTCTTTCGGCGTGGGAGAGGCGAACCCCGTCTATGATGCTGCCGTGGTTGAGCTCGTCGCTGATAATTAGGTCTTCCTTGCCAACGAGCTGAGGAATCAACCCAGCGTTAGCCGCAAAACCAGTCTGATAGACCAGCGAAGCCTCGGCGTGCTTGAACTGAGCAAGTCTTCTCTCCAGCTCAACATGCAAATCCATTGTGCCAGCTATGGGTCGAACCGAGCCCGACCCCGCTCCATGAGTCTTGATAGCCTTCATCGCTGCTTCCACAACTTTCGGGTGAGTGCTCAACCCCAGATAGTTGTTGGAGCAGAGCATCAGAACTCGCTTTCCGTCCACCGTGCACCAAGGCGTGCTGGGTCCCTCTAACACTCTGATTTTCCAGTCGAGTTCGTTCTTGACGAGTTCCAGATACTCCTGAGACAAAAAAGCTGTTGGGTTTCGCACGTTGTTTTTCACCTTTTGTGTTTTAGTCTGTTCGGAAGTTTCTCTTAACTCTTTTTTCACCATTTTGGTTCGAGAGAAACCTTGCCAGCCTGCTTGGATTTTATTAGGTCTAAGCCTTGGGCTATGTCACGCATCGGTATTTTATGTGTTATTATGGAGGCGATTCTTTCTCTAAAGCTTGAAATGGACAACAGACCCCTCACCTGATACCATGTTTCGAACATTCTTCTGCCCGTTATGCCATAAACAGTGGCTGATTTAAAAATCACAGCGTCGTTCAAGTCGAGTTCAACAGGCTTTTCAAAGAGTCCCAGAAGAGAAACTCTACCTCCCAGCGTCAGCATCTCGAAAGCCTGTCTGGCAGCTGCTGAGTCGCCAGACATCTCTAGCGCAACGTCAACTCCGTTGCCACCTGTAGCCTCCATAATCTTCCTAACAAGGTTCTCGCCCTCCTCCTTGGCGCTGAGAACCATGTCGGCTCCCATCTTCTTGGCTAAGTCCATGCGAACCTTGTTCAGGCCTCCCGCTGTGGCGAAGATTGTAGCCGCGCCTAATTCCTTCAGAGTGGCTATTGCCATCAGCCCTATCGGTCCGCATCCAAGAACCGCCGCGTTTTTTCCCGCTACGTCCTCAACGCGGTCTTTTGGTAAGACTGCTTGTACGGCGTTTCCGAGGGGTTCCTGAACGGCTGCGACCGCTGGATCCAGGTGGGGGTCGTTTTTCCAAGCGTTTCGCTGTGGTAGGGCGAGGTATTCGGCGAAGACGCCGTCTCTGTCTACGCCCAGGATTTGCATGTTCTGGCATACATGCATTCTGTCGGTTCGGCATTGATAGCAGGTGCCGTCGACTATGTGGGTTTCAGCCGACACCTTGTCGCCAACTTGAACGCTGGTCACGCCTTTACCGACCTCAACAACTCTTCCAGCGACTTCGTGACCGAAAATTATTGGGAGTTTCTTTAGGCGTTTTTGAGCCCACTCGTTCCAGTCCCATATGTGCACGTCGGTTCCGCATATCGAGGCGGCTTCAACTTGGATGAGGACTTCGTCGTCCTTGATTTTTGGCGTGTCTATCTTTGTGATTTCTGCTCCCGGTTGCCTCTTACTCTTGACTATGGCGTTCATGCTTTCAACTCTGACATTCTGCGCCCTCGTCGTGTGTGACTTGGAGTGCTTTACTTAGTAGGGCTGATAAATTAGGTTTTTCATGTCGGCATAGACAATCCATCGGCTGGTTCAGCCGTTATTCATGGTTTTATTGGCAAATTCTCCTTACTATTCGCAGAGCCAGAAAGGTGATCCATCTCGAAGGTTTCTCCTTTTGTCCAAAGTCAAAATCGGACCAGACCTTAACGATTGACTCGGGTGTAAACCTTCCATCAGCGTCTCGCTTTGAGAGAAGCAGTCTGACCATTTCGGATTCTTGAAGTCTCTGCTTGGCGTGCTCAAACTGAGACATGGCGTCCAGAAACTTCAGGATCTTGTAGTCGGTGTGTGGGTATTTCAGTTTCTCCTAGTCGGTTCCGACCTGACTGTCGTGGCCTGCATACCTAATCTTACCTCTGTTTTCCCAGCAACCAAAGAGAAAGTCAACTCCTTTAGTGGCGATCTCGCTGTTTCGAAGTTTGGGGTTTTGAGCCAGCGCCCCGAGCACAAACATCGTAGCCATGGCGCAGCTGGGTTCCTTCTCTCTCGGTCCGCCTATCTGCCCCGTTTTCTTGCACCAGAATCCGCCGTCGAGTCGCTGTCTTTTGATGAGCCATTCATAAGCTTTCTGTAGTCTAGAGTCTCCCAGAAGACCCGATTTCGCTAATGACTCAATAATGATGGCACTGTGGCAGTCGCCAGGTTTTGTCGGTGGATCCCATCCGAATCCGCCAGATTCCAGTTGGGTGCTAAACACGTATTCACAAGCCCGGGCAATCTTTTTGTCCTTAACTGTGAAGCAGAAATCTGCTAGCATTGGCAGTATCCAGAAGGTAGTGTCTTTCTTTGGCCACCACGTGTGAATGTCTTTCGGTGTTCCCCAATAACCATCCTCGTTTAAGCCATCAAAAATCTTCTTTACAAACGGATGCTCTTGAATAGCCTTTCTAGTTGTTACAACCGTGTCTTCTTTCTCATTCTTATCCAGAAGGTCAGTCAATGTACGGTAAACTACCCATGGCTCACCAGCAAGCAGCCATCCCAGCAGTTCTTTGTTTAGCAGAGCTTTCCAACGCAATCTCGGATACCTTTTCAAAGTGTAAGCGCCTGTCTTTTGGCTTCTATGTGGAAGGTTTTTTGGGGAAATGTTCGAGGGTGAACTTGTTTCCATCAGGGTCAACTAGCGTGGCTGCTCGGGCTCCCCAGTGCATGTCTTTGGGCTGCGTGACAAATTGGACTCCTTTCTCTTTGAGGCTTTGGTAGGCTTTGTCGACATCGTCTACGAGCAAGAAGATTTCTAGCTTTCCTTTTTGCGCGAACCCAAAGTGCACTCCTCCGACATCGAATTCTACGTAGTTGGGCCACTCGCCTCTCTTCTTGAGCCCAAGAAAGCCTTCGTAGAAGGCTATGGTCTTCTTTACATCGGAGATGGGAAAGGTAATATGATACAGCCTTTCAATCATGGGTGCTCACCTCCCAACCTCAAACTTCAGTTTTGTGGTATTAGTCTTTTCCTCGTTGGAGAAGAAGACGGGTTGAAAGTACATTTATGCTAATTATGAAAGTTTTTCTATTCAGCTGGCATAGAATAATTCAGAAAATGGGTCTGCAGAAGTGAATAATAGTTGAAGATAGGCTTCCTGGTTAATCCTATTGCGGGCATGGGCGGCAGAGTCGGATTAAAAGGAACAGACGGAGTTTCAAAAAACGCCGTCGCCCTAGGAGCCAAACCAGTCTCGCCAACCAGGGCTGTGGAGTTTCTCAAAAAACTGAAGGAGCTCGAACTGGCTTCGAGCATAGATGTGATAACGTGCCCTGGCATCATGGGCGAAGGCGAAGCCGAGTCGGCTGGCTTAGAGGCGGAGATTCTTCCGATGCCGCCAAAAACTGAAACTTCTGCTGAAGACACAAAGTTGGCGGTGAAGCTTATGGTTGAGTCTAAAGTGGATTTGATTGTTTTTGTCGGCGGAGACGGCACGGCTAGAGACATCCATGACGCCTTGCGAGAGACTAACGGCGTGCCAGTGTTGGGCGTTCCTTCCGGCGTCAAGATGTACAGCGGCGTTTTTTCCGCCAGTCCAGCAGACGCTGCAGAGGTTGTTCAAGCCTTCGTTGAGAAGTCGGCTCAGATAATGGATTTTGAGGTGATGGACGCCGATGAGGAGGCTATCAGAACCGACAGTTTCTCTGTGAGCCTGCACGGTTTTCTGAAGGGTCCCTTCGTGCCCATGCGTCTCTTGGGTAGCAAGCAGATCACTCCAGAGACACTGGATGAGCACGAGAATCAGATGGCTGTTGCGAGATTCGTTGTGGAGGAGATGAACCCGAAAGCCACGTACATCCTTGGACCAGGCACAACCCTCAAGTGTGTAGCCGACTTGCTCGGGGTTGAAAAAACCCTCTTGGGCGTCGACATCTACAGAGAAAAGAGGGTGGTAAGAGACGTTAACGAAGAGAAAATACTTCTGGAGGTCAAAGACTTCGAGAACACTTGGATTGTGCTCTCGCCTATAGGGCGCCAAGGCATGCTTCTTGGGCGGGGAAACCAGCAGATAAGCCCGGAAATAGTCAAAAGAATCGGGAAAGAGAGAATTATTGTCGCCGCTACCAAGAGCAAGATACAAGGCATGGAAGGAGGCGTCTTACGAGTTGACACGGGCGATGCGGAAGTTGATGCCACGCTCAGAGGATACATCAAAGTAGCCACAGACTACAGAGAATGGAGACTCATGCAGATTCTCTAGAAGTATTACTCGCCAATTACCTGAATTATCACTGTCCTCGTTCTCGGGTGCACATCGGTTTCCACAAAAACCAGCGACTGCCACGTGCCCAAGACTAGACGCCCATCGATAACGGGCAGAGTCTTGTCTGGGCTTAGCAAGACAGACCTAATATGGGAATGGGCGTTAGACGGATGCTGGTAGCTGCCTCGCCTCGGAACAAGCCTCTCCAACACATCTCTTATGTCTTCCACCAGACTGGGCTCATACTCGGTTAGGATTAGTATGCCTGTGGCGTGAGGAGCAAAAACGTGCGCCAAACCGTTCTTCACACCCGACTTCTCAACCACCTCCTGAACCCTGTCTGTCAAGTCTACGAAGTCTATCTCGCCCCGAGTGGATAACCTAAAACTCTCGTTGTGAACCTTCATCTCTAAGCCTCCCTTCTCACTTAATGGCAAACTCAGAGCCTTATAAAAATAAATCCTAAAAACTGTTGATGCTTTTGTATCCGAGATTTGCTTCCAGAGACCGATGGTTGTTGTTGGTGATATGTAAATAGGTTTTTAATACTTTAATCACCAGAATCACTGAAACATGGATTCAGAATGTCATCATTAGAGAGATTTACCAAGTTTTGCCTACATAAGCAAGCTAAGAAGCGCTCACTCACACCAAAGGGGTTCATTTCTGGCTTGTTTCGGCAACGGTGAAACAGGATATTCGGGCGTCCTCACCAGAGCTTGGATACAAAAGCATCAACCGCAACTGCAGATTAACTTAAAGAGTGGGTTAGACAAAATGGTGCTGGATTGGTGCTGTTCTATGTCTATCAAGGTTGAGGATGTCATGGTTGAAAATGTGGTGACTGTGGAAACTGAAGCCAGCGTGAAGAAAGCCGTCGAGATGATGAACAAACACGAGATTGGCTGCCTCATAGTCACAAAAAGAGGCAAAGCCGTGGGCATAGTAACCGAAAGAGACATGTTGCGGAGAGTTTTGGTCGGCGCCAAAGACCCTGCGAAGACGAAGGTTCGGGAGATAATGTCTGCCCCTCTGGTGGCTGGCAACCCTCAAATGGAGGTCGAAGAAGCCGTCAGACTCATGTTCGAAATGAAGGTGAAGAAACTTCCTGTTGTGGATAAGGGGAAACTCGTCGGCTTGGTAACCCTAACCGACCTAGCCCGCTATCAGCCTCAATTGATTGAACTGTTGAAGAAAATCGTGGCTACTCAGACAACGCCTAAGCGAATGAGGAAAGTCGTCGATTATTACGTCGTATAGCAGCGCCTCAAGTCAACCTGGTCTCTCTGGCGCAGAAGTGCAGGGAAAGCGCACAACGCGCAGAGTTGGCACACTTGTGCGTTTATGGCGCTTTTTGGTTCACAGTGTGCTGTTCTTTGAGATTTTGGTAGAGTCTCTTTAATGAGGCCGCCACAATCCAATCTTTTGCTTAACAATTAAGCTTTTATATATACTGTGCATAATTGTGATGCTTGGTGATAAATGTGAGTGAAGGCGCTGCAGCGACTAAGCAATATACGAGCATCAGGGTTACCAGAGAGGTTGTGGAGTTGCTGAAGTCTCAGGGAAAGAAGGGAGAAACCTACGACGACGTCATAAAAAGGCTTCTAACCAAGCGCCGAAGATGAGAAGGCTGTAGACGAGGATCACAATTGAAAAGAGAATTTGACAAGCGTGACTTGCGCAACTGGCGAAGGAGAGGCTTCCGAAGCGAGACTGTTCTGGTCAAGTTGCTGCAGAAAAAAGGATACGAGGCGGTTCGCGTGCCGGTCAGCAACCCTAGTCTCAATCCTCTACCAGACATCATTGCCAGACATGAGAATCAAGTATATGCCTTTGAGGTGAAGAACGCGGGTTACTACGCCTACTTTCCGAGGCAACAGGTGGATAAGTTGTTTCGGTTCCTCGACCTCTTGATTCCCCTCCCCAACCAATCTAAACACGCTGTGTTAGCCGCCCACATGGGCAAAAAGTGGATATTTAAAGAGATGAGCTGGAGCGATTGGGAAAACGGCAAACTACCTGAACAAGCGCGTATCTTGAAACGGGACAAAAGCGACTTTAACTTGAAACTTGATGAGTAGTAGGAAAGAAGACCCCTAAAACTTGGCTTCTCTCGCAAGATATGGTTTGTCTAAGAACTGCTTGATTTTTTGGGCTCGTATTTTGCCGAAACCTTCTACTCGCATCAACTCGTGCTCTGTTGCGGCATAGACTCTGTGGACGCTTCCAAATCTCTCCAGCAGCTTGTCTGCTGACTTTGGTCCGACAGTTGGCAAGCCTTGAACCGCGAACCTCTGCTCGTCAGCTAAGCTGTATCTTCTGGGCTTGTATCTGGCTTCCATAAGCTCCTTTCCCTCCTCTTCCTGCAGTTTCTTGGCCAGGCTGAAGAGGAACTGTGCGGTCTGCTCCTCGTTTGTGGTGAAAACCGTAGAGAGGTTCCACTCTATGGTTGTCTTCGCCAACGCACCCCAGAAGACCAGGGGGTTAGAGAGATTAGCGACGCCATAAGCGACGTCGCCCTCAACGATGAGGCAACAGCGGGGATAAGCCTCACGCAAGCGCTCAATCTGTTCAAACAACCGCTTCTTGAAGATGGAGCTGACGAAATCCTTGAAGGTCTTCCTCTCCAACGCGAAGCCTTCACCCACCACGTAGTCGCCTGGACTGATCATCTTTTCAACCACGTCAGCCTTCATTCTCCGCAGGGCTTGAACAACGAAGGCGCTCTCGCGGATGTCGGCGATGATTTTTGGAGGCATAAAGCCAAACCTCATTATAGAGAGGGCGGCGTTTAGCCTAATAGGTGTCTCGTCAACAGAAGAGCAAATATTTCGCGTCTCATCAACAAGACATGAGATCACACGGTTGACCTGGCTTGAAAGAACACATCCCATACGTTAACATATTCAACGAACTGGGCGAAGACTGGGAAACCATAGTTAACGTGCGCTACACGGAGAGAGAAGCCGATTTTATCGAGAGCGTGCTGTCGAGGAAGGAAACAGTACTCGACCTCTGCTGCGGCACCGGACGCCACTCCATAATTCTACGCCAAAAGGGCTGGAATATGGTTGGGCTAGATCTCTCCAAAAATCTTCTTGCAATCGCCAAGCGAAGGATGAAAAAAGAAGGGGTGAAGTTTCCAATCGTGCGAGCCGACATGCGCCGTTTTCCCTTCAGAGAACAGGTTTTTGACGCAGTCGTTTGCATGTTCACGAGTTTCGGATACCTCCCCTCAGAAAGCGAAGACATCAAGAGTTTCGAGGAGGTTCGGCGAACACTTAGGCAAGGGGGTAAGTTTCTACTCGACCTTGCAAATAGAGAGCACGTTGTCAAAGCCTTTCAGGAGAGGGAGTGGGCAGAGTTTGAGCCTTTCTACATGTTGGAGAAGCGTTCTTTAGACCTACAGACTTCTCGGTTGCTGAGTCTGTGGACAATAATAAGGAAAGACACAAAGGAGGTCAAGTCGCTTCAACACGACCTACGCCTCTACACCTTCCAAAAACTGAGACAGATGCTTAGAGAGGCTGGGTTGAAGGTTAAGAAGGTCTACGGCGGCTACGACAGAAAAAAGTTCAGTTTGGAAAGCTCAAGAATGATTGTGCTGGCGGAGAAAACAGAAAAGCCTCCAGAAAGACCATGAGCGCGAACTCCATCAAGCTTGAATGCATCATAGTTTTAAAGGAATCATGCGATTTTCAACGAATATGTATACATTATTCATAGATTGAAAAATCTAAAAGAAAAATTTGTATCATTTTTTAATAATTCGTTTCTCAAATAGTTCAGTCAGTGCAATCATTGAGTAAAATCTGTCAAATTTAGAGTACTATTAGAGATGATTTTAGTGAAATGAGTTAATAATTCCGCGTGGGCTGGTAACTCATTTAAGAAATCTCGCAATTGTAGGATGGTCACGATTGGAACGTTTTGGTGGAATTTTAAAGGTGCTGGGGTGAGTGAGAGAATGATTGGGATTAGAGTTGCTTGTTTCCAGCTCTCTAGCTTAGCCTTTTTGTAGAGGTTTGGAAGGGCGTCCGCAAGAGCCTTGGTTCTTTCTATCTGGGCCTCAGCTGCTTTCATTATGGCTGCTCTTTGCCAGCCGTGATGCCAGTGCTTGCAGTCCACGCAGACGACGAGAGGCTGTCTGTGGCCGAGAATGTCTATCTCCCACATTCTACCTGCTTGTTTGAAACGGAAGCGCCTCTTCACGTCGAAACTGTTGGCTGCAAAGGCTTCGCTTGCGATGTTCTCAAACTCAACCCACTCGAGAAACTTGCAGACTCGCTCGAAATCTGCTCCCAACTTGACGGCGTGAAAAGCCATTCTTACGCGTTGAGTCGGAGAAGCCTCAACCAGGTTTTTGCGTTGCGTGACAAAACCTTCCGAAGCAAGTTTTTCAAACAGTTCTTCAGCGGCTAAAACGGGGACACGAGCGTCTTTGCAGACGAGTCTCTTCTGAACTGGTCCCAGCCTCGTCAGTTTGAGCAATGAAATTAGGAGTTCTCGCTCCAGTCTCATTTGTTATCGGATATTCTTTAGGCGTTCAGGGTTTAAGGAGTTAGCGAAAGCTGGCATTCTGAATTTACATGTAAATTGCAATGTGACTTGCTGCTGAATGCTGAGGGTTAAGGTAAACAGATATGCGCAAAAACCAGACTACGCCCATCATAATTTTTGGAGATATTTCTGAATGTTATAAACGTTTAAAACCAATCGTGCCACATCTTTGCACTGTCTAACAATTATGGTTCGTTAGTGGAGATTGATGAGATTGAGTGAGGTTGGGAAAGCTTTACATGAAACCCTACTTGAGAGCAAGCCGAAGACCCACACGGGAAAGTGTAGAAACTGCGGCTACACCCTAGAGCTTTATGAGATAGACTTCAAGAAGGAGATGAGGGTTCTCCGCTGCCAGCGGTGCGGTCTCTTCCACTTCTACAAGAAAGACATCATTGGCAGGTGGAAGCTTCTCAAAGCCGCCAAATTGGAGATGCAGAGATAGTCATTCGCCGTCATAAGCAACCGTTAATGCGATGAGACTTGAGAGATTACTACTTTGGAAACTTGAAGCGAAGCTGGGAAACACAAAGAATTACTGAGTAACATGTTTTAAATCCACAACCGACGTCATTAGAAAAAGAGGTTTCCGAGTCATGTCGAGTCGCTATGTGTCTAAGACTGAGAAGTCTAAGCGGTTGTATGAGAGGGCTAAGCGTGTCCTCCCGGCTGGCGTCTCCTACTTTCTGCGTTTCATGGAGCCCTACCCCTTCTACACCGCAAGAGCAACGGGATGCAAACTGACCGATGTAGACGGAAACGAGTACATAGATTTCTGGATTGGGCATTACGCGCTCATTCTAGGTCACAGCCCGCCCAAGGTGATGAGGGAGGTCAAGAAACAAATCGTCAAGGGAACGCACTACGGAACCTGCCACGAGCTGGAAGTCGCGCTGGCTGAACAGGTTGTGAAGATGGTTCCAAGCGCCGAGATAGCTCGCTTCACCAACTCTGGAACAGAGGCAGCTATGTACGCCACTAGGCTGGCTCGCACCTGCACTGGCAGAGACAAGATAGCCAAGTTTGAGGGTGGTTGGCACGGGGGCTACGACGCGCTCCACGTGGCTGTCAAACCGCCATTCGACCTTCCCGAATCGAGCGGACTCACCCAGGGGACAATGAAAGACACGGTTGTGTTACCCTTCAACAACATTGAAGCGGTAAGGAAAGCCTTGAAGAAGGAGAAGCTCGCCGCAGTAATCGTTGAGCCAGTTCTCGGCGCAGGAGGCTGCATCCCAGCCGAAAAAGACTTCTTAGGGAATCTGAGAGAACTGTGCACCGAAAACGGCGCGTTGCTAGTCTTCGACGAGGTCATAACTGGATTCAGGCTGGCACCGGGCGGAGGACAACAGTTTTACGGCGTCAAACCCGACATCACCCTCTTGGGCAAAGTCTTAGGTGGGGGCTTCCCAATAGGCGCTGTTGCTGGACCAAGAGAGACCATGGAGCGCATGGACCCGCTACTTTATGAGCGCCCCAAGTTTTCCTTCCACGGCGGAACCTTCTGCGCCAACCCAGTCACCATGACTGCGGGTCTCACCACACTCAAGATTTTGGAGAATGGAAGACTTATCAGAAGCTTGAACAGACGTGGCGACTACGTGCGAAAACAACTCTCTGACATTTTTGATCGCAGGGGTTTGAGTGTTCAGGTCACTGGGGTTGGCTCGCTGTTTCACACACACTTCACGAATGAAGAGGTAAGGGACACGAACGCCGCGGCTCGAGCCGACAAGGAGATGCTAACCAAATACCACAATTACCTAATTGAGCGTGGGGTGTTCTTTCTTCCGAGAAAGGCAGGAGGCCTAAGCGCAGCTCACACGAAAGGCGACATAGAAAAGCTGCTCACCAAAACCGAAGACTTCAAGGGTTCATAGTCACCACATCTCTCTAAGCCTGAAAGTTCTCAGATGAACAGGTCTTTCGATCTGCGCCTTATCAGCTCCTTGGCTCTCGCCTTCTCAGACCTCGGATATGGATAACCTCGAATAATGGCTACAGGAACCCCTTCCCTCGCCTGCCCGATGACGAGTTCAGCCGCCGACGCCAGTTCATCTGCTATGGCTGTTCTCTTCACGCGCAAGACGTATCCGAAGAGGTCGGTTTCGCCTCTCCTGTCACGAATAGGATTGATTCCAGCAACTCCCACGGCGATGTTGATTTCGCCCTCTCTCAAGGGGCGTCCGTGAGTGTCCGAGATTATGACAGCCACGTCTTTTCCCGTCAGCCTCCTTATCCTCTGCCGTATGGCTCTAGCCGAACGGTCTGGATTCTTGGGCAGAGGCGCCACGAATCTTCCGCCGGGAACGTTCGACTGGTCAACTCCAGCGTTGGCGCAGACAAAACCGTGTTTGGTTTCGACGATGAGGTGTCCGTCGCCCATCCGAACAATGTTTTTCGTCTCTCTCAGAATGACCTCAACCAGAGCGGGCTCCTTCCTCACCTGCTTGGCAACGGTCTCTGCGAATTCTGAGGGCACAACTTCGTCGAGGTTGACAACGTTTCCCTCAGCCCGAGAGACAACGACATGCGTTATGACGATGACGTCTCCTTCCTCAATCGGAGTTCGCTGTTTTTCGGCTGCCTCACAGATGAATTTGGCTAGGTCATCACCTTCCTTTATCACGGGCAAGCCTTTGACAGCCATCACCTGAATCGCACTCATACGCAGACCTCACAGAAATAATCATTCAAGATGATACGCTTAAGCTATAAAGGTTAGAGTCTCTTACACGCACCCAGAGCGCCACACAAATAATTACTTGACTCTTCCAACAATGGATTCTGCCTTCTTCAAGTCCATCGGCGTATTTACGTTGAAAAAGGTCAGCAACTCAGGGTCTAACTGCTGAACAACCAGCGTTGAAAGGTATCGCACACGGTGCAGACGAGCAATCATAGATGACAGGTTGTGTCTTCCCTCATCTAATGCAGCCTTCGCAGCAGTCACAGCAGATTTTGCGTGATAGACAGCCTGCAATGGCTCAATAAACCCGTTAGGCCACCTGGGAACGACCGCACCTCTGTTCTCACACAAATCGAAGAGCAATCCTGCAATGCGAGGGGAAATGAAGGGAGTGTCGCATGGAAGAAGGAGAGCGTTTTCGCCTTCCACGCTTTCAAACCCCGTCAACGCTCCAACCAAGGGACTCTGCCCCTCATACCTGTCCACAACCAGACTCGCCTCGCTTCCGAGCGTGTTTGAGAGGAGGCGCCTCTGCTGCTCCGAAGAAACCACAACAACACGTGCATCGACGATTTCAGAGACTCTTTCAAGTACATGAACAACGAGTGGCTTCCCAGCCAACTCCACGAGACACTTGTCTCTGCCAAACCTCTTAGAGAAGCCCCCAGCGAGAACGACAACAGACTTCTTCAAGTCCACCACGTTAACACTCAACTATGCTCCGTAAACTATCCTCTCTGGAAAAGTGTAGACGTTCATTCGGGTTCCTCTCACAAAACCAATCAATGTTACCCCAGTGCGCTGAGCCGCCTCAACACCGGAGTTGACCGCAGCCGTCATAGACGCGATTATCGGAATCTTCATCCTCGCCGCCTTCAAAACGATGTCGCCTGTGAGGCGTCCACTCGAAGCCAGAAAGACCGTGTTGAAGTCAAGCCTCTTCAACGCCGCGGTTCCGATTACCTTGTCCACCGCGTTGTGGCGTCCCACATCCTCCGCATACGTCATTATCTCGCCCTCTGGAGAATACAAGGCTGCAATGTGGACGCCCCCGGTTTTTCGGAAGGTCTCAGCCAAAGTGTTGAGGCGTCTAACACCTTCCAGAATAACCTTTGCCTTCACCTTTAACCCCAGAGGTACCTTACCAAATTCCAGTCTATCAATGAGCTTCGAAAGTGGCCAATAATCTGGCGACCCACAGGCTGAGAGCACGAGTCTGGTGAAGGGCTGGGAGACAGAAACACGTTTTTCAATGTCAATGTCCGGCTTGAGCCTCACCCTACATTCTCCACCCTTTCCGAAGCGAATTTGCCGAATCTCGTCCAAAGACTTCAAGACGCCCTCTGAGAGCAGGTATCCTACCGCCAGTTCCTTCAGTGCCGTGGGAAGACAGAGAATGGTCACGTAATGCGTCTCGTTTAGGAAGAGGTGGAGAGGGTTCTCTTCTGCAACGTAATCTGTTTTCTGCTCCATTTTGTTTGTGGCTACATCTATTCTTGAGATCAGAATCTCCTTCACGCCCAACTCAGGACCCCCTTCTCTATTTTTTCAAGATGGAGAGAACGTAGTCTGCAATCTCCTCGGCTATGTTCACGTTCGCTACTGATTGCAGTCCTCTCCAGCCTGGTTGACTGTTGAGTTCGATAATCACTGGTTCGTTTTCGCTCTCTAGTATGTCGACTCCCGCTATCTTGCAGCCTATGACTGACGCGGCTTTCACCGCGAGTCTCTCTATCTCTTCACTTGGTTTGTAGGGAACTGGTCTTGCGCCTAGGCTGATGTTGGTCTTCCAGCCTTCGGCGACGCGGTGCATGGCGGCTACTACTCTTTCTCCTACGACGAAGGCTCGCACGTCGGAGACGCCGTGGGGAATGAACTCTTGAAGGTAGAGAACGCCGTGGAAGAAGGAAACCGTTCTGAACACTCGGGTGGCTATTTCTGGGTCAAAAATTCTTGTGGCGCCTATCCCCCTGGACCCGAACAGGGGCTTCATCACGACGTCGCCTCCGAGCTCGTGGAAGGCTTTTAGGGCTTCTTCTTGGCTTTCTGTCACGGCTGTTCGCGGAACTGGCAAGCCTTGCTCCTCTAAGAGTGCCAAGGTGTGATATTTGTCAACAGAGTGTTCGATGGCTAATGGGGGGTTTATGATGGGCATGCCTAGGCGTTGAAGCCTGTGGAGGAGGTTCATTCTGAAGATTATCTCTTCGAGGGAGCCTCGTCCGATTGGGCGCACGATTATGACGTTTAGGTCTCTGAGTATGTCGGTTTTGTTGAGGGATGCTTCGGGTTTGAAATTGACTCTGGCGACGAGTTGGGGGAAGCTGAAGCAGAAGGGTGTGGCGTTTCGTTTTTGTATAGCCTTTCGAAGTTGGGTGGAGCACCAGGCGTTCTCGTTTCTCGTTATGATTCCTACTTTCAGCCTTGTTCCCTCCTCTGGTTGATGCTGTGCTTGGGATAGAGAGTGCGGGCTTTGGTGCTTAAAGTTTCTTGAGTGGGTTCTCGTATTCATCGTCTTGTGTGCGCGTGTGAGACTCTACCTATACCGGGAGGGGGGTCATGTTGAGTGGAGATATTATCTGCGTATATGTGCGCACAGCTAGAGACGCCCCTCTATTTGGCACAAAATAGGCTTCAAATGTGAAATGTGTCAAATGAAAGGCTGATTCGGGATAGAAGGCGGTTTTCAGATACTGTCTAAAGCAGAAGCAGTAGGGGAACCATCAAGAGGGCGGTCATGTTTGTGAGTTTCATGAATATGTTGAGCGACGGACCCACAACGTCTTTTAACGGGTCGCCTACGGTGTCGCCGGTTACGGCAGCGGCGTGCGTCGGTGTCCCTTTCATCCAGAACTTTCTCTCTATGTATTTCTTGGCGTTGTCCCAAATGCCGCCGCCGAACGTGAAGAAAGGCGACAAGAGGGCTGAGGTGCACAATCCCCCTAGAAGCATTGCGCCTAATGCGTACTTTCCCAGAGTGAACCCCACTATGATGGGTGAAGCAACGGCTAGCAGTCCTGGCGCTATCATGTGTTTGAGTGCGTTCTTTGTGCCTATATCCACGCAGCGAGCGTAGTCTGGTTTGGCTTTGCCTTCGATGATGCTTGGATTTTCTCGGAACTGTCGTCTAACCTCGTCTACCATTTGGTAGGCTGTTTTTCCAGTGGCTCCGATGGCAAGAGAGGAAAACAAGAAGGGAAGAGATGCGCCTAGCAGGAGCCCGACTACAATAACGGGGCTCAGAAGACCCAGGCTTACAGAGTGGAGCTTCACCATCTCTCCGTAGGTGAGGAAAATCACCACCGTTGAAACGGTGCCTGACGCCGTGGCGAAAGCCTTTGCGTAAGCCTTGGTGATGTTGCCCATCGCGTCGAGTTCTTCAAGTGCGCCTCCGTTGTGTGTTTTTGTGCCTGCCATCTGGGCTATGCCCGCGGCGTTGTCGCTTATTGGTCCGAATGTGTCGCTGGACATGATGATGCCTATGGCCAAGTCTGTTCCAAGATTGGCTGCGACTATCCCGTAGAGCGAACCGTTAGTTATGAAATAAGAGAATAAAATGGCTAACAAGACAGCTAAGAATGGAAAGAACGGACTTTGAAAGGCGTAGGACAAACCTGTTATGATGTTGATGGCTGCTCCACGCTCGGAAGATTCGGCTATTTTTCTCACAGGTCTGCCGTTGATTCCGATGTAATATTGTACGGCCAAGCCTACGGCCAGGCTCGCAACCAAGCCGCTCACCGCGGCATAGAATACCGTCACGTCGTTTAGCAGCATTGTGGAAGAAAAGTAGGCACCAAGCACGCAGAAGATGGCTGTTGTGAAGAGACCGATGTTGAAGGATGTGACTGGACTGACCTTTCTCCATCCTCTGATAACGAAAACTCCGGCGATTGTTGCCAAAATCCCTGAGGCTCCGAGCATTAGGGGAAACATTAAGGCGTTTATCCCCAAGGGGCTAAGGAGTAGAGCGCCCAAAATTATGGCGGTGATGTAGTCGTCGCTTATGGATTCAAACAGGTCGGAGCCTCTTCCGGCGCAGTCGCCCACGTTGTCCCCAACTTGGTCGGCTATCACTGCGGGGTTCCTTGGGTCGTCTTCGGGAATGCGTTGCTCTATTTTGCCAACTAGGTCCGCACCTATGTCAGCCGCCTTGGTGAATATGCCTCCGCCCAGCTGAGCAAACAGAGCGGCTAGGCTTGCGCCGAAACCGAAGCCAACAATCGACCTTGGGTTTGGATAGAGCCAGAAGAGTAGGCTCACTCCAATAAGACTGAGCCCCACAACAGACAGACCCATTACGGCTCCGCCTCTGAAGGCAAGCGTAAACGCTTTTGATGACGACGTTCTGGCTGCGTTGGCGGTTCTCACATTGGCTTTGACCGCAGTGCGCAAGCCAATGTAAGCGGACAGCAGAGAGAGGAAGGCGCCAAATATGAAGGCGATGACTACACTCACGTCTGCAAAGAATAACGTTAACGGAAAGAGCGTTAGCACAACAAAGATTGTGATGGTTCTGTACTGCCGCTTTATGAAGGCGTTAGCGCCCTCTTCAATGTAGCCTGCGATTTCACTCATTTGTGGCGTTCCGGAGGGTTCCTTGCCGATGGACCAAGCTAAGTAAGCGACGACGAGCATTGCAAGGGCTCCGACTGCCAGCACAAGCAACGTTAGGTCCATTTGTCACCGCTTCTCCTTCTCCTTAACATACATTGCTGCATTGTGTCAGAATGGTCTTACACCTACTATAAAATCCGACTTATAAACTTAGCATGTCTGTTCAGCAGCATCACGCGCTTCCTAGGCATGGACTTACTAGACAACTCGTTGTCTTGAATGAAACCGCCCAAGAGACGGTAAAACCTTCAATGCTTCAATGTGGGACTTTCCAAGTCAAAAGAGAGAAATAGCTCTTGTTTGGGTAGTGGTAGTGTAAAAGGAGGTGAGTTTGGGAGTATGGGTGAAGCGGTGGAGACTGGCGGGTTGAAGAAGAGCCCGGAGTATTCGGGTTCTCCTGCTCCGTTTGCGTTTTTCTTGGTGTTGTTTCTGTTGTTTCTGATGTTTACTGTTCTTGCCTTTCCGAATCCTGTCTCTGCCTTGTTCGCTTTTGTCGCGTTCGGTTCGGTGGCGGTTTTGCCTTTCACCGTGGCCATTAACAAGGAGTGGGAAGAAGCAATCATACTGCGCTTCGGGAAGTTTCAGAGGCTCGTCGGACCTGGTTTCTTCTTCAAGTGGCCGTTCGCTGAAAGTTTTCTGAAGCAGGACAGACGAATCATCACTCTGGATGTCTCGCGGCAGGATGTCATGACCAAGGACAACATCAGTGTGAGTGTTGACGCCGTGGTTTTCATGAAGGTTGTGAACACGAAGGACAGCCTTGTTAACATTCAGAACGTGTGGAACAGCGTGATGAAGTATGCACAGACAACCATGCGGGACGTAGTGGGCGACGTAGAGCTAGATGAGTTGCTGGCGCGGCGAGACGAAATCGCAAGCAAGATTGAGATGATTGTGGACAGAGAGACAAAGGAATGGGGCGTGGACATCATTTCGGTGAAGCTGCAGAACGTGGAGTTGCCCGAAGACATGAAGCGAGTTATCGGGCGGCAGGCTGAGGCTGAACG
>Ga0315309_1000498_pt1 | contig 23775 bp, 21 predicted proteins | sample TDP4_MG_FD_203080 | JGI IMG/M metagenome (GOLD analysis project Ga0315309, IMG submission 203080) | Freshwater sediment microbial communities from Lake Towuti, South Sulawesi, Indonesia - TDP4 | ecosystem: Environmental > Aquatic > Freshwater > Lake > Sediment | place: Indonesia: South Sulawesi...
TTCTCCGAGCGTGTTGGCGGCTGCTTTTTTGCCCGCTAGCTTGAAGACTACGTCACGCACTTTTTTTGAGCGCTCAGCTAGGGTTCGTATCTCATCTAGACGGCGTAGGTATTCGCCTAGCATGCTCTTTGTGCGGACGATTTCGCTGTCTAGTGTCTTAGCTATTGCTGCTGCAGATTCGTATTCTTTTAGTTCGATGACCATGGATTTACCCCCGAAGGGAAATATAAAGAGGGTATAGGAGTTTTCCTACCCTCGTTCAAACAAAGTGGTATTGAGTGGAAAGTTCTGGTTGATTATAGTGCTGTGGCAATGTATGTGTACTTATTGCCTGTCGCTGTGCGCACTGCAAACTCGTATTTGACGCCTGAACTAAAGGCTTGCGTTATAGTTATTGTTCCTTGTTGTCCTGCATCCAGTGTCCATGGACCAGTTCCCGTGAAAGCGCCGCCATAGGCCACGTTGCCAGCTACCACATCTTTCACCAGTACGTCGCTAACTGAGAGAGCACTCGTTCCGGTGTTTTTCACTGTAAGTACAATGTTCGCATTATTAGTACCCCATGAATGACTAATCACTTTCAGTTCTTCTGTTTTCATGAATGTGAATGTTAAAGCGCCCATCCATGCTGCGACGGCGATGCTGACTGCGACTGTTACTGCGATCAGTATGATGGCTGCGACGACTGGGCTTAGAGCTTTCTTGCTTTTGAGTATCTTTCTCATTTTTATACAATCCCTCCTTTAGGAGTGCACGTAGAAGATAACGCATCGTTAAGATTTAAATCTTACGTCTTAATACACCATATTACCCCCTACCAGGTGCATGCCCTCAGAAATGCAAAAAAAGAATGTGGTAGAGCGTATGGAGCGTTTAGATTTGTTTCATAACTTGGAGCAGGAGGGTGGCGATTTTTTTGCCTTGGTCTGTGATGGTGTAGTATTTTTTGAGTGGGTCGATTAGGGTTGATTTGGCTAGGCCTAGTTCTTCGATTTCGATCATTCTGGCTCTGAAGGTGCCGTCGCTTAGGGTTCGTTTGTGTTTGTTCATGTAGGCTTTGGCTTCTTTCCATCGTCCTTTGTTCATGAGGAGTAGGAAGAGGCAGTCGATGGCGTGGTCTTTTTCGATCATGGCTTTGATGGCTGAGAGCTTTGGGTCTGTTAGGATGTGGGTTATGTCTTGCTCCATTTCGTGTGTGGTGCTCATTTTTGCCGTTTTCACCTTTCTCTTTTGTCTGGTTTCTTGTGTCTTAAGTAGTATGTCCGTGCTTAAAAGATTTAACCGATATTGCGGAATGCGTAGTATTGTTGAAAGCATAGTTTGATTGTGCTGGAGCTGGAGGTGGGTTAGTATGGGTGCTGAAAAATTTTTTTGGAGTTGAAGTTAGGCGTTTCTGTTTGCGTTTTGGGCACTGTCTGGGTTTCTGTATGGTGTGTGTGGGTCTGTTTTCGCGGTTTTAGCGTGCGCTTGAATGTTATTTAGCGTGAAGTTCTATGTTGCTAAGCGTGAAGTTTGAGTATGTTGGGCGTATAGAAAGAAAAGAGGGAGGGATTGTGTTTGTGGTTTGGTGTGGTTCTTATCCGTTGACCATGGCTTTCATTGTGGGTTTTAGGTTCAGGCTCTTGCTTATTGCGATCTTGGCTGTTTCTGGTTCTAGGTCGATTGTAACTGTGATGGCTCCGTCGCTTTGCATCATTAGGTGGGGTTTTAATAGAACTTTGATCCATTCGCTGGGCACTCGCAGTGGGTCGATTGTTGAGCCGTTGGGGTATGTTGCGTTGGCTGTGAGGACATGCATTCGGATCATGGTGTAGTTTCCTGCTGGGATTTCGGTCTCTGAAAGCGTTAAAGTAACATCGTATAGGGCTAGGAGGTCGAAGTATACGGCTTCGGCGCCGCCTTTTAGGTCTAGAGTGACGTTCTCGCCGTCGGATTCTTGTATTAGCAGTTTGTCTATTGTGATGTTGAGGTGTTTAAGGTCTGCTGGGCTGTCTGTTACTTGCACGGTTAGGCGTCCTTTGTTTGGGATTAGGCTGGGCAGGCGGAGTGATGGGATTTTGAAGCCTGCGATTGCGATGCCGCCGATTATCAGGGTGGCGAAGAGTATGCCTATGGCTGCGAAGAATCCGATGTCGCGGATGCTGTCGGACATTTTGTTGTGTTCACTCTCCAAATTGTTCCAGAGCCATTTAGGCAGCGTTTGATATAATGCAACGTTTTTGAACACCATGGTACAACAGAGTTGAACAATGACTTGGTATGTATACGACTATTTCCAGTGACGATGTCATCCGGAATGTGGGTGTGCGGCTGAGTGTTTTGTTGTAGTTGTACACGCTGAACTGTGCTGTACGACTTCTTCTATATTGGCGAAAGCGTGCGCTGCGGCCGTTTTGGAGTTGTTGTTGACTCTGGTGGGTCTGCCACAACAACTTCCTGTGGATGTTGGCAAGCGAGGCTGAGTGTTTCAGATGTTATTGACTTCCGTTTAGGTCAGGTAACAACACAGTGCTGGCTTTGCTCAGAAGTAGTCGTCCGAGCCGTGTACGTTGACTACTACTTCTATGATGCGTTGGGCGCTAGCGATGTGTACTTGGTGGTGATCAATTGCGCTGTTGTGTCATCATCAAGTTTGACTATTGCCGCGTGTGGTTCATTTCGAGTTTCTGCTGATGTTTCAGTTAAAGATTAAGCCAGCAACCACAAGAACAATGCCTACTAATACGAACCCTACCGTTCGAATTCTTTCTGATTGGTACTTCGCTTTCATCCGAAGGATTAAAGCTCCTAAAATGATCAGCAGACCCAAGATGATAAATTCTTCACGCATGGGCAATCCGAATAGTCGTTGAAAGCCGGATAGATAAGATTTCTCTCTGATGTATCCGGAGGCTTAAGTTTTATTAGTTTATTTGCAATGTTTCCTTCAGCATAAGGATCACGTCACGTCAATAGGGGTCATAGTCTAGCTTGGTCAATGGTTCGAGTGGAGATATCTCCAGCAAAATCCCTTTTTTTCACTTTTCTGTTCGCCTGAGAATCTGAAGATTCTCGAGCGCACGCTTAACTGGGACGCTGTTAAGATTCAGTTCATTGGTTTTCTGTAGGTTGCACTTTTCTTGTCCACTTTGAACCCTGTTTTCAGGTATAAGTTGACAGCTCCACTTGGGTTTTCGGCATCAACACCCAGAGCAGCCTCGGTCATTCCCCGATCCTTGAGGAGCCTGAGGCTTCGAGCAATCAAAGCTTTCGCAATGCCTTTGCCCCTCCAAGCACGCTGAACAGAAATCCCCTCCACATAGCCACGCTTGCGGTTGTATTCCTTATTCTCCTGCTCGTCTACATAATTCATAACCGTGCCTACAACCGTATTCTCATGCCACGCTATCTGCCATATCGAAGGATCAAACATCGGCAATTTCTGGAACATTTCGAAAGCCTCTTTTGATATAGGGATTAGACTTCTCATGTCTTTGATTGCTTCGTTCCATGCATTGATAATAGCCTGATAGTGCTCTGGCTTCACAGGTCGCACTTCTATTCCCTCAGGAAGAGGAAAGTCAGGAACGTCTTCCAGATTCGGACGAACCATCTTGAAGCTGTAGCGGAAAGCGCTGTATCCTTCGCTGGTAAGAACTGAAATCCAATCCTTCTCGGAATCTGCTGCCTTCGACTGAAAGGTCCATGGAATATCGTCTGGATGCGCTTCCGCAATTTCCCTCAGCCTCTGCTCATTGTGCCTAAGCATAACTGCGCGTATTCCCTTTCCGCACCAATCTGGAAGAAGATCAACAAAATGACTGTACATGCCCTTGCCAAATTGATCCTGGGCTCGCATCACCTGACTCCAGCCAACAACCTTCCCAGCTATTTCGGCAATGAGAACATCTTTCTGCGAATCAAAACCCATTCCAGACGACAGCATCTGGAACTGCATTGCTAGATCCTCAGCGGAGATTGTGTATTCCACCTGATCTGCCTCTCTCATTCCCCTGCTCACAGCTACAATATGAGGAAAGTCAGGCTTCCCTTTGAACAGTCTAAACCTCAAACCAGGAATAGGCGGAGCATCCTTAAGCTCTACCCAGCTTTCTGAAGCTGAATCAGCACACATGCATATCCCTCATTCAGCAGCCTGAAGGCTCTTCAACATAGGTCTTTAAGACTATCCAAACGTTCCGAAGGAACGCCGCGATAGCAGGCAAGTTGTTCAAAAAGAAAAAGATGTTATATCTGAGACCAGTTGTTCATAGGTCGGAGTCGTCATCCAGATCTGCGGGGTCGTAGTCTAGCTTGGTCAAGGATCCCAGCCTGGGGCGCTGGAGATCCTGGGTTCAAATCCCAGCGACCCCACCAAAGTTTCTTTTCCAAGAACAAGTAATTTTTGAGGATTTGTGCTGGAATTAAGCTTGATCCACGAAAATTGCTTGACACCCACTCTTTCGAAAATATGTCTACACATGAAGTTACCGAATCTGCTACACAGTCATGAATAGGAAACATTCGCTGTTAGCCTTAAAGTTAGGTTTGGGTTTTGTAGAATTTCTATTCAACCCAAATACTAATGACGTTAGCTATATCAGCCCGCACTAGCGGGCGACATACCCTAAACGCCGTGAATTTTGTGTGTGCATAGAAATTCTATCCTCAGCTCAACCTAAGATTTAGAACTTTAACTTGTCGAATAATATTTTGCTTATGATAAGTGCGAGTGTTATTCCCGCGATTGCGTCTGCGATATAGTGCTGTTTAATGAATAATATTGATAGAATTACGCCAACTGCGATAATGAATGCTGCGAACGCTACTATCTTGGTGATTTTGCTGGGTTTTATTTTGGCGTATTGGAACCATGTGAAGGAGCAGATTGTTGATAAAGCTGCATGTAAGCTGGGGAAGCAGTTGAAGGAAGTGTCGCTGGCGAAGATCTTGTAGACTTGGTCTGCCCAGAAGTTGCCGTTTAGAGGATGGGTGAGGAGTTCTTGACGATACCAGAAGGTTGAAACGGGAAAGACAATATAAATGAGGATTGCTATAGTGCCTATCGCCACTAGTGACCAGCCTAATGCGTAACCTCTCTTGTAATCTACGAATGCAAAGTAAAGCATAGTTGAAATCACTAACGGAAGAAACAGGTATATGTAGAAGATTACCATTTCTGGGACGAAGGGAACCGCGCTGTCAAAGACTGTTTGCAATCGGAAGCCTGAGCCAGCAGGGTATAGTTGCCCAGTCCATCCATATGCGAAATTGAAAAGCAACAGGTAAAACAGTATAAGCATCAAAAAGAGGTTACCAATCACATAGGTTAGATAGATGCTTCTTCTGGTTGATTTGTTCTTGAAAAACGCTTTTTCAATTGCTAATTGAAGTCTCCTGTGAAAACTCAAGACTAGCTTTTCCCTGAGGCATCACCTATATGAAGACGATATATTAAAGCATAGGCTGATGCATTGGGAGATTTTCTGGCGTTTTTTCGCGTTGGTTTTGGCTGGTCTTCAAGCGTTGCTGCCGGTTTTTTGTAGATAGGTTTCTACCTTTTCAAGGTAATATCTAAGATATGAAACCTCAGCGATGCCCGTTGGTTTGTTGACGTTCTGGGCGTCTATCAGATTACTCAATCACTTCGATCTTTCATCGAGCAGCTTCATCGAGTGAGAGAGAAATGAACGCCTGCCGCACCGGCACCTCTCATGATAGACTTTGCCCACGTCAATTCAAGCAATTGAGTTGTGTTCTATAAATCAGTGATGAAAGAATTCTCCATAGAGAAATCTTACACACATACCATCATAATGGTCGCTAATAGAAAGAATTATCTGTCTAGTCATAGAGAAATTAAATGCGATACGTATGCACACCAACTCAATCTCCTGCTTGTTCTTTGGAAAGATATTCCTCTCAGGGTTCAAATATCGCGACAGAGCCAGCATCATCGGGGACATTTTAGACACGATAAACAGCGACCCTAAAGGAAAAACTAAAACCGGCATAATGCGAGACGCTAACCTAAGTCTTGACCAGGCAAATAAGTATCTGCACCACCTAATGCTTTCAGGCGTAGTAAGAGCTGCAAGCCCTGCGGACAGCCAAGAAATCGCCAGATACAAATTGACATCAAAAGGGTTCTTACTTGCTAGAGATGCAGCAAAGTGGCGTTACGCCCTGACGCATCCACCTGGTACAAAGTAGTGTGCGTGCGGGTCGAGGTGACGAGTGAGAGGCACTCCGTCGATTAGCATCCTACGATTGACTCTCTTCCCGCACATGTGGTGCTAAAGAATCCCCCTATAATAAGCTAATGTAACAATTCTCTATAGTGCCCTAGACTTCATTCTAGCAACCTAAGTGCGATAAATGGCAAGGTAGCGTTGCAATGATAGGAACGAAGACCCGCAGAAAGGTGCCTGAGTGCACAGCAAATTTCTTATTTTGTTCGTTACAGAATAGGTTGAACAACGGTGAAAAAGTTGGCAGAGGAAAAGAAAAAGAAACACTATTACTACAAGAAGAAAGAGAAAAAGGCGAAGGCTGTCAAGAAAAAAGCAGCAAAGAAAAAGTGAACTACTGCTTAAGGAACTTCGGCAAGCATCTTTCGTCGCTGAGAGGGTTGAATTTATCCAACGCGGCTACATCGAGGGGAGTCACTATTCTCGAAACCATGCCGTGAAGGCTGTAGGGTAGTCGTATCAGTCTCATGCCGCCAGTGGTAACCCACTCGTCGATTAGAAACCCATTCTTCTTCAACTTCAGCCCCAAAGCTCTTCTTTGTCTGCGCGTCCATGTGAAGGGTTCAGCGTCAAACACGTGTATGTGGAATCCTCTGCCAGAATAGACAATGCGTAGCTTTGAGAACTGCTTTTCCAATTCCTCGTATAGTTTAACTGTCTCTTCTTTCACCATGTTCAGTTCTATTTCGCAGAAGGCTAAGCCTTGGTGTTGCTTCATTTTATCGGCTAATGTTCCATGAATTGGGCAGGTCAGGTTTTCCGGGTCTAGGTCAAAGGCTAATTCCTGACCGATGACACCTTGCTTCTTATCGTACATATTCCTGTCGTAGTAGGCTGATTCAGGCAGAAAAGCCAGAATCTGCGCTTTGACGTCTGGCATGTCTTTGTATTCGTCAATGATTATTGTTGTAGACGCGTCTTCCTCGAATTCTTTGGGAAAAATGTGCGTGTGTCTTCCTATGATCACTGCGAACTTGACTTTGCCTTTCAGATTCCAGTTTTCAAACCAGCCGTTTAGCTTGAAAGCATCAAACTCGTTTTGATAGAAGTCTCTTCTTTCCTTCAGCGTGGCATATCGCATACCCTTGGGCAACTTGTATCGAGGCTTCACGAGCCTTTCATCTAACATACAGACAATATAACTTGTTGCCTGATTAACCGAGCTTGTCCTCAAGCGTCAGCCACTTGGGCTTTCCCTGAATGTACTCTGTCAGAAACTCTGCAAAGCCAGAGTCGGCCTTGCATATACCAGTTACTTCTTTGTTCACAAGGACGCTTACCTTGGCTGCTACAGCCTTTGAAATCAGTCCTGCGACGCCAATCTGCCGACCACCTTGTTTCAGGTTTTCTCGCAGCAAATCAACGATGTCAACGTGTTTGCGTTTGACTTCAACAACCCAGCGCTCATCTTCGAGGCGTGGTCCAGAAACCGTTGTCAGTGCTCCAATGTGCTTGCGCAGAAACCGCTCGCACTCAAGCTTTTTTTCGATTGGTGGACCCAGGTGCTTCTTTGTCAGTGAGAGAAAACGGTCTTCAACCTCAAAGAGCAGCACGCTTAAGTCGGCTTCGTTGCTCCATGCGGCGTCGTTAATGATCTGGAAGTCGTTTTGTGTGAGCATTCTGCGCAGTGAACGGTGCGTCTTGTATAGTTGACCCCACAGAATGTCGGGAACTGCCTTGACTTTACCTATCTTCACGAACACTAGCGCCGTGCCACGTTTCTCCATGCTCCTCACAAGCTGGTCTCTGCTCAGAATTCGCGTTCGTTGGGGGAAAAAAAACTTCTCAGCTGGGCTTTTCAGAAACTGTCGGCTGGCTGCAACAAACTCGACTAGGCGCTCTTGGCGAACAGCAGACGCCACATTTCTTCCTTTGTCAACAGGGTCAACCACTATGAGTGATTCTGCGAAGATTTTTGGAAGGTCTTCTTCCTTTTCCTTATAATAGCTCAGGTAATCGATTATCCACGGCTTTCTCCAAGCCGCTGCAGCTTTCAACACGTTTACAAATGAGCCATACTGCAGTGGTAGGAGTTCGCATAGATAACCGCTGAAGCCTCCGACCTTTATTTCAGCCCCGTAGACGCCTATGCCCTTCATGAACCGCTTCAAAAGACGGATTTCACTTCTCAATCGGTCGTTCAATCTGGGCTTGACAAAATCAGTGTGATACGGCGTGCGATCAGTGGCGCTTAGCCATTCGCCAGGTTTTGCCTTGTAGCAGGGCACAATGTTCACGCGGGTGGAGTTGACGAAGGCTTCAAGGTAAGGATGTTCTGCAAACCGTTCAACTTGAATAGAGCCTTTTGTTGCGTCCCTGGCGATTTTCAGGCAGACTGATCTCAACGCCTCTCGCTGAGTTGAAGTCGGTAACTGCAGAAAAACGTCGATTTCGGGGTCCTTTCGAAGCCACGTGTCCTTGGCGACTGAGCCTTCAACCCTCACAGTGGCTTCAACCCCTGCTTTTCCAGCTGCTTTTTCAACTCGTTTCGCAAGGTTGTCCGCTAAGGAGATGACTTTTCTTTTCTCGTTTTCAGACGGGGTTACTTTCTTTAGAATATTGGCTTGGACTCTTTCGAGATTTGAAGCTGAAGCCATATGGAACCCTTTAATGGCATACCTCTCGCAGCGTTGAGTAGATGGGACCTTGAGGGGTTAAGACACTCTTTTTTAGTCTTAGACAGTCCGCCCTGACAATGCCAAAATCGAAATCTACCAGCTCTTGAACGTTACGTGCCAGTTCTGACTTGTTGCGTCCTGTTCTCACTCTAGCAAGCGTCAAATGCGGGCTGAACCCTTTCAGATCGGCTCTAAAACCCAGTTTACGCAGTTCAGGTTCTAGATGATTCACAACGCGTTTGAGTTCGTCGGAGCCCTTTCTGATTCCTGCCCAAACAACACGTGGATAGCGCAGGTCTGGGAAAACTCCTAAGCCGTGGACTTCGCAGTCGAACGCAGAGAAGTCAACTTTCTTCATGCCCTCATGAATGGAATCGACTGAGGAGGCTGAAAGGTCGCCTAGAAAACGTAGGGTTATGTGAATGTTCTGAGGCTTTACCAGTCTCAAATCCGCTCCAGTTTTCACTAGAGAGTCTTGAGCTTCCGTGAACTTCTGCAGAACAAGCGGGTTGTTAATATCAAAGGCTATGAAGCTGCGAATCATCTCCGACATTGAAGCGAAGCCCTCTTCTCTACTTGATATCCAACGCTTTTAAGCGTGTCTAAAATTTATGAGCACTTCTCACGATTACAAATGGCTTTAAAAATGTCGTTGCCGATATCAAGCTACGAGTCTTGATGCACGTGAACTCTAAGGTAGCCATTGGAGTAGCTGGGATGCCTGGCGCTGGGAAGGCTGTAGTCAAAAGCTCAGCGGAGAGCATGGGCTACGCAGTTGTGGTCATGGGCGACGAGATAAGGGAAGAAACCAAAAGAAGAGGTCTTGAACCCACGCCTGAAAACATTGGCAGAATCATGCTCCAACTGCGAGAAGAAGAGGGTCCTGCCGCTGTGGCGAATAGGTGTATTTCGAAAATCGAGAAGGCGAAGTCGGATATCGTGTTTGTCGATGGCTTGCGCAGCTTAGATGAAGTTGACATGTTTAGGCGGCATTTCGCTGGTTTCAGCCTCATTGCGGTTCATTCCTCGTCTGAGACTCGGTTTCAGCGTCTTTCTAGAAGAAAGCGGAGTGACGATCCCCATGGTTGGGATGCTTTCTGTCAGCGGGACTTGAGGGAGCTAAGTGTGGGTCAAGGAGACGTTATAGCATTGGCTGATTACATGATTGTGAATGAGGGAACCTATGAAGAGTATAAAGCTGAGGTTCACAGGGTTTTGGAGGCTGTGATCCAAAGATGGAAGAAGTAGAGGTTCAAATTGAAGTTGACGTAAATCCGACAGAAGATGAAGTTAAAGTTAAACGCGCCGTCGAAAATGTGTTCAGCAGCGTGCAGTTTGAATTAAAGCCACTGAAACGAGGAAGCTTGTTGACGGCTAAAGCTCTAGGCAATGATGGGCTGACTAAGTTCCACAATTTGCTGCGGAGAGAGAGAATTCGAGATGCGGCAAGAACGGTTATGTACAAAGGAATAAGCGGACAGTCTATTGTCTTCTACCTAAACAAGCAGGTTGCCTACGCTGGGCACGTTTCGTTTTCGCAGCCCACCGGAGAGTCTCCGCTTGGACCCATAAAAGTGCAAATTAAATGCGACAATCCAAAAGATATAATTGATTGGCTGGCGCCCAAGACTGTCTAGATGCCATAGTCTGAAAAACCGTGTGCTGCTGATGGCAGCCGCTATGTAACAAACAACTTGAGCAACCACAAGGTAGCTGTTGATTCGTACTTTTGTTGAACGTTAAGGCGCACGGGTTTATTAAATCGCAATATACTCGTAAATCTTAGCCACCCTCACTCTTAAGAGGATTCCTATGTCTCCTTGTGAACCCAGACAGAGCAGAGAGAACGAAAAGCTGAAAATCGTGGACCGAGTGCTCAACCAAATACTAGGAAGAAAAGCCACCAAAACTCTTTACGATCACATGGAAGCCACCCACGCAATTCAAAGACATAAGATTGCTCAAGACCTCGACCTTTTTAATCATGCCTTGAGGGAATACTTAGGGTCAGGCGCAGTAGTCATAGAGCATGCCATACACAGGAACATTCAACTTGAACTCGAAGAAAGCGAAACATGTTTTCCTGATCGCGCCAAAGGGTTGAAACTGACGTAAGAACATAGCCCTAAGTTGTCAACAAGGTCAAAGAATTAAAAGCTAGCACGCTGTTCTCAGTAACTCTGGAGCGCCTGTGTTTGGACATTGGATTATCTATGTTGTTCTGCTTAGGCGAACCCTTCTCAAACATGCTTAAACATTTGACAGAATTCGATGTGCGAAGCGTAGAACTTGTAGACGAAGGCTTGCATGCTTTGAATCGAAAACGCGTCACTGCTCTCAGAAGGATTGCTTTGGACAATGGCTTGGAGTTCGCGGTTCACGCGCCTTTCGTAGACATCAACATAGCCTCGCCTAACCCGGTGCTTCGCCGCGTCATGTTGAAAAGGCTTGAAAAATCCCTAGGCTATGCTCATGAGTTGAAATGCAAGCAATGGGTTTTTCATTCAGGCTGGAAGTCGGGTGTGAGCGAGTTTTATCCTAATCTTGACTGGCAGATCAACCTTCGCTCAGTGAAAGCCCTAATTGCGGTAGCCAAGAAGTTTAGCGTGGACATCGCTATGGAGAATACTCCTGAACCCTTCTCCTTCCTTGTCAAGCGCATGAAGGACGTTGCCTTGTTCTACAGTGAACTCGGCGGTGATGCAGACCTAGGCATGGCCTTTGACATTGGACATGCCAACACCACAAAAGAGATCTTTGGTTTCATAGACAAATTCGCAGACAAAATCGTCCATATACATGTCAGCGACAACGAGGGAAAATACGATTCACATCGTGGAATAGGCTACGGAAAAATCGACTGGAAAGCTGTGGCAAAGGCGCTGAAGCGCACCAACTACAAGGGCGTGATCATGTGCGAATCGGTGGATCACGTCCACGAAAGCATTGAAACCATGCGTCGACTTTTCGCATAACAGTACTAGTGAGGTGGGCCATATGAGACTGAGCTGGTCTCTGGCTTCTTCAAGTATCGACGGACTTGTTGAAGAGGCAAAACTCTGCGAAGCCGCCAAACTGGATGGTGTTTGGTACCCTGACTATCAAGCTCCTTTCGCAGACTGCCCTGAGCTGTATGTTGCATTAACCTCCTTGGCGTTGAACACTCGAACATTGTTCGTTGGGTCTTTGGTGACTGATGTGCTAAGGCGTCATCCAATGGTTACAGCCCATGGTTTTGCATCCTTGAGTCACAAAGCGTCAAACAGGATATTGCTTGGACTGGGCGCAGGAGCCGGCTCAAGCCACTTCTACTACGGCATGAAACTTGACCATTTGGCGACAAGACTCGAGGAAGGAATAAAGGTAATCAAATCACTATGGACAGCAACACCTGAAAAACCCGTTGCCTTTAATGGTCGATATTTCAAGCTGGGAAAAGCTGGCACACCTGAGAAGCCACAGGGCGATATACCAATCTACGTGGCTTCTTACGGTCCAAGAATGATTGAAATAACAGCCAAGTTTGCAGACGGTTGGATACCTGAATCTCACTCACCCAACACATACAGAGTGACACTTGAAAAAATCCATACTCACATGCAGAAATGGGGAAGAAAGAAAGAAAAGCTGGAACCATGTCTAGCAGTTGTCTACTATCCATTCGAACCCGATAAGCAGGCTTACGAGCGCATTCTAAATGCGGCAAAGCACTATCTAGCCACTTACCCAGACATACAATGGTCAGCGGGGCTTGGAAAAGACCATCCAGGCTTGAGAACTCAACAACTCATGTCAGAACCATCAACATGGGACAAGTTGGCCGAGAAAGTTCCTGATAGTCTGGCGGATTCCACAATCGTTTATGGTAAGATTGAACAGTGCATTGACCGAATTGCCAAGTTTAGAGATGCAGGCTGCCGCCACATGATATTCGAACCATATTGGATAGAAAAAGACAGAATAAACGAGGCTCTTGAAATAGCAGGGAAGAAAATCAAGCCTGGAATCCAAAGCGCTTAGACAATTAAGACTACCTGACTAAGACTGACTTCGCTTCTTGTTTTCAAGCGTTTCGAGAAAGGCAGGTAAACCCTCAATGTCTTTCAAGTCGCGTCCAACTAACCCATAAAGTTCATTCCAGAATGCCAAGTTAGGCTTGATTCTCGTCTTCTCCAGATGCTGCTTAAGACGATGCGTCCACTCGACTCCACGCCTATCAAAATCCAGCAGCAAAATGACTTCTCTAACTTTGAGGTTCTCGATCTCAGTTAGTATGTCTAGGAAGGACTTGCCTGACGTCTTCGAAGAGACAATCTTGCCCTCAACCTTCAGCTGCCTTAACGCGCCAACATCCTTCTGTCCTTCTACAACTATGGGCACACCTTTAGTTGACTCTGCTCCAAGTTTCACTAAAAGCTCTGAAAGCCGTTCAGCTTTCCTCTGTAAAGCGGCAGACAAGTTCTTCTACCTTGAGACTTCTATCTGCTTCATCTTCTCGAGATTGTCGGGATGCCTGCGGAAGTATTCTCTCACCGGACTAAGAATCTCTGTCAGCGCATCAGCCACTCCTTTCTTGAGATCAAGTGGATGTAACGTTCCTTTAACGTAAGCCTTCTCCAATTCCTCGTAGCTGTTGAAGGTTTCTGAACCACCATACTTCGCGGGTCGAGCAACAGTCAAGCTCTTTTTTCCAGCGAATATTGTGAGTTTGGCGATTTCCATAACTGGATTCCCTTCTGCTTGCCTAGGAGGACAAAACGCAGCCTTTAGTTTCGATTCGATGTCTTCAGGCGAATCGTGTACGAATATGCAGCCTTCAGGCACGCTCTTGGACATCTTCGAGCCGATTCGAATGTTTATTTCAGCGTCTTCATCAAACTGCTTATCTGTTTTCTGCAACCCTTGCAGGCTGACCAGAATAGGCGTGTGAATACAAACGGGCTTCCTCCAACCGAGTTTCTCTGCTGCGTCACGTGCCAGCATGTGGGCTTTGCGTTGATCCATGCTCGCACAGGCAATGTGCAGTTTCATGCTGAAGATGTCTGCGGCTTGCATGCAGGGATAAAATACCCAAGCAGTCTCCATGTCGGTCAAGCTGGCTTCCCGACCCATGATTGGCAACGCACGCCAAGTTCTCTGCAGAGACGCAGTCTTGGCTATTCTTACAACCTTCTCCCAGTATTCAATGTCTTTAGCTAGGTCTGAAGTCCACAAATAGTGCACACTTTCTGGTTTCACGCCTAAGGCTGTGAAGCATTCCTTGAAATATTCGCAGCAGAGGCGAATGTTCTCCATAACGCCGCCTAATTTGTTGTTTATCCATGAATGCCAATCAGCCAAGAAGACTGTGAAATCTAAGCCTGCGTCAACCATGTCCTTCATTTTGTAGCCAGTGATCAAGCCTATACCTATGTGCATTAAGCCACTTGCTTCGTAGCCCCAGTAAGCCCTCGGTCTGGCTTCAGATTTCAGCAGTTCCCGTAGTTCTTCACGAGTCACTACTTCCTGCGTGTTCCTAGCCACAAGGTCTATTCGCTTCTCCAAGTCCAAGGTGAAACGCCTGCCTTCCTACAGTTGCACATGGGCTATCTATAAGAGTTCTCTTTATTTCGCGGGCGTTGTTTCCCGTGTAACTAACACTCAACTTCATTGTTGGAGCCAAGCGCTCCTCTCTGCGGAGCTCTCTCTGACACGGGAATCTGTACGCCCGCGCCCACCGTGTCTCATGTCTGGGTAAGCCCTTCTTCACAAGCGGAAGATAGCCTGTTAGGACTATCTGGCTTCGGTTGGGTCCGTTTGCATGAGCCTCGTTTAGAGGTGTTCGGTGGGATGGCTCGCAAAAGGTCATCGCTGAGAGACAAGAGTGAAGGCGCAAGAAATAAGATTTTTGAAGTCTAAGTGCATATTGCCTCTCGTGTTACTTGCCTAATGGTTGGCATTTTGGGCATATGAAACTGCTTGTTGAACCTGTTTTCACCTTTTGTATTGTTGTGCGGCAGATTGGGCAGGGCTTGCCAGGTTTGTAGGCGATTTTGAATTGATCGGCACCATACCGACCTTTGTCGCCATAGAAGTCTCTTTCATAGGCTAAACCGCCCAGCCGGATGCTATCGTTGAGTCCAGATTTCATTGATTTGTACAAAGCCTCTATCTCTGTGCTAGTCAGTGATGAAATCTTTCGTTGTGGGTGTAGCCTTGCGTTAAAAAGCATGTCCTGAACGTAGACGTTGCCGATGCCTGCGATGTTCTTCTGGTCGAGAAGGAAGGTCTTAATATTGCCACCTTTCTTCGCTAACAGCTGCTTGAACCGGTCCAGTGTGAAATCCTTGTCCAGAGGGTTTACGCCCAGCTTCCCTACTAGTTTGTGCTCGCCCAGCTTGTCAGCCTTCATAAGATGTAGATAACAGAACCACCAGACTCGGATAGTGAAACCAGTCTGTTCGCTGAAGGTGAATTTTATCTGATATTTTTCAGGTAGCTTGTCGCTTGGTTTGAATTGGATGATGTCTGCTCCCATTCCAGGGTTGAACAAGAGAACATAGCCGGAGTCAAGTTTGATGAAAAGCCATTTACCCCTGCTTTCAACGGATTTGATAGTGTTGCCGATAATGGTTTTATGGAACTGATTTAACGGCATGTTCAAACATTTGGGATTAGCCACATCAAACTTCGAAATCCTCTTTCCAACAATTTCCTTTGCCATCTGTGCGCCTAGAATAGTCAATTCAGGGAGTTCCATGCTACAACTTCCATTCTGTCATGAAGAAAGCGCTATTGATGGCGTCCGAGTTATTAATGATTCCTGTAACATAGAGAAAAACCCTTAACTCGTAGGAGAAGATTTTCTGACCAAGGCTGTAGAACGCCTAGAATTAAGCGAACGGTACTAATTGACCGACTCAAGCAACACTTTAGAAAGCTCGATACGTGGCTTCAAAACTGGAAATGATCATGAATTCCGTGTGCTCTCGACAAGGGTCTTCTCAAAATCTACCAACTCAAAGACTGAATAGAATCCGGCTTTCTTGTACAATGCAATTGCAGACTTGTTTGTTTTCAACGTGCCCACAAGAGAGTATTTACATCCAAGCCTACGGAAAGATCTGAACATCTCTGAAATCAATGCAGTGGCAACTCCCTTTCTCCTGTGCTCTGGGAATACGCCTAGCTCGCCTATCACGCCGTGCGTAGGTCGATATTTTGATCTTTTCGGCATGAAACTGATGATGAAGCCTGCAATGTTGTTGTTAAGCCTTGCGACAAGCCAGAATTCTGCTGGAGAGAATCCCATCTTACCCTTGCGTATGGCTTGAAGGGTGTTCAGGCAGGTTTTAGGGTCTGATATGAATGGGTCATTAATGTGAACTGCCCTGTCTTCGGGCGTCGACATGTACGCTCTCTGAGTAAAATGGGCAAACTCTTTTGAAGAAAAATTGTTGCCATCGGTGATGTGAAGATTTGCAGCCTCGGATGGCATGGTTGACACTTTGAATAAATCAGCCAGCAACATGATGCTACTTGGGCTTCTCTCTGCGAAACCGCATTTTTTGTAAAGCTCGTCATGCCAACGTGCAGTTTGGGGTTGAATGATCGGAAACTTTAGCATACACCTGACTTCTGGCACGCCTCGTTGCTGCAACCGTGAGAAAGCCTCTGTCAAAAGCATTTCCGCTATTTCACTACGTTTATGCTTTGATGTGACGACTGGTTCCCATCTTCCCAACATGCCGAAACTGTTTGTAACCGTGACTCCCAGAACTCCGACTGCTCTCTGTTTCCCCTGTTGCCTGGCAATGAGAAAGAGGTTATTAGGTTCCTGAAACGCCTGCGTAATGTCTTCCATAAGTTCTTCTGGGCAGTAATCAAAGAGTCTCCGCTCTCTGAACCGTGGCATGGTTTGTATGGCTTTTTTCCAAGTTCGGAGATATTCCCTAAGGGATCCTGCCTCTGTAACTGAAAAGCTCATCTTGGGCACTCTGTGATCTATAATGCTTCTTCGATGTCTATTTCAAATGCGCTGGTTGGGTTCTCAAGTTCGAAGTTGTTTAGCACTTCTGGATGTATCTCTCCGAGCGCACCTATTTCTCTACTTCTCACTTGGACGGTTGCGACTCTGCCCTCTAAGAAACTCGGATGCAGAACTGGTTTGATCTTCCAGCCTTTGATTCCCAGGTTGCGCAGCAGGGCTTCAACCGTGGACTTGATTTCTGTGAAGTTCGAGGTTGAATGCGATGCAACGCCGGCAACATGTAGCCGTCTTTCAACTCTGGTTTCGACGCGTTGATTTATTCGTCCCACATCTGAAACCTCGAACAATCTCTGAGGGAAGCTCTCGTGCTTGTTGTCCATCAGGTTCTTCATCAGGTTGGGCAGCAAAGTTTGGCGTAGAATAGTGTACTCAGCTGACACTGGGTTAGCGAGTTTGATCACGTTGCTGGCTTTGAGGCGCATTTTCTGATAGTGAACAGTCTCATTTGTCAAAGTGAAATTCATGGCTTCAGTGAAACCCAAGCCCGTCATGATGTGCCTCGCAAGATTTGCACTCCTATGAACTGGATGCTGCTCGCCCATAGTCGCTGTTTCAGGAATTGTTGCCTTCATTCTATAGTATCCGTAGCCAATAGCGACTTCCTCAACCAAATCCACTTCATGCAATACATCGATTCGATATGCTGGCACTACTGCCTCGACAAGTCCTTTGCGCAGCGCTTTAGCGTCTAGCCTGCTCTTTCTTAGACTTTCAATCACCTGAGCTTCGGAAAGCGTGAGTCCTAACAACTCATTTGCACAGCTGATTCTAAGCTTCATCCTTTGAGGGGCTAAGTTAGGTGAAACCACTGTGCGCTCAAGACACTTCACATGGACTTTCTCTATGGTGCCGCCCATATCAGATAGAGCTGTGGCTAGCACGTTGAGGCTTCGTTCAACAGCCACGTTGTCGGTGCCAGTTACGTCTAGGAATAAGTTGGTTGCTTTGCTCGTGACTCGTGTTAATTCGCCGTTGATGATGGGTGGCATTGAAAGAACCTTTCTGTCTCTATCGATTAGCAGAGGATACCGCGGTGCCCAATCTACTAAGTGCCTATAAGCCATGCCCTTCTCGTGTCGCTCCGTTATTTCCTTTAAACTCATCTCTTCAGTGCAGTCTAGTGGTACAAACTTCGCTTTGTTCGGTTCTACTGCAGTGTACGTGAAAGGTGGGGTGACAGCGTCTAGGTTGTGCACGCCGATGGAGGCTTTCTTGCGGTTTCTGCCTATGCCCCAGTGCAGGTCTTCTTGCATTTCCATCAGATCTACTACCGCTTCATCGTCAAGCCTTATGTTGCGAACAACTGCAGCCAGCATGAAAGGTCTGATTTTGCCCACAGCTTTGGTAATAGTCAGCCTAGTTTTTCCATCTTGGATCCTGTATCGTGGTAATCCCGTTTCCCAGCCCATCAAACCTCGAAAGGCTCGCGCAACTCCAGCGTAACTGCATAAGTCGACTCTGTTAGGGTTGAACTCGACCTTCACGTAGTCTGAGCCCACATCCTCCAAGTCGAAGCCAAGCCAAGGCAGCCAATCAGCCATTTCTGCCACTGTGAGCTCTTTGCCAACGAACCTGCTGAACCGCTCTCTCTGCAACGTGATTACTGGCATAACGGTGTCCTCCTAATCCAGCCTAAACGGTTACCATACAACAAGCGTATGTCATCCACGCCTAGCTCGAGCATTGCGACTCGTTCTAAGCCGCCTCCCCACGCCAGCACGGGATATTTGATGCCCATGGGCGCCAACACTTCAGGTCGGAATATGCCCATGCCACACAATTCAATCCAATGCTTCAGCTTGGGCACATAGACCGTTGCTTCAGCGGAAGGCTCTGTGTATGGAAAGTAGCACGGCCAGAACCTCACCTTCTTCAATCCAAACCTTGCATAGAAGGTTTTCAAAGTGCCCATAAGATCGCGTAAGGTCACGCCTTTGTCGACGACTATGCCTTCTATCTGGTGGAATTCAGCCGTGTTCTTGTATGTTAATTGCTCGTTGCGGTAGACTCTGTCTACCGAGAACACTTTTATAGGCGGCTTCTTGTGCTTGGACAGATATTTGATGGTTTCAGCCGTGGTGTGGGTCCGCATAACTAGTCGTTTAGCTTCTTCAGGACTCCACTTGTATCTCCAGCCTTTCGAGCCTGTTACCCAACCGTTTTCGTGAGTTTTCGCAACTGGGTCAACCACAGTTTTCTTTGGCAAAGCGCCAGCGTTGGGATTCGCTAGATAGAATGTGTCCATCATTTCGCGCGCTGGGTGATCCTGCGGCTGGAACAAGGCGTCGAAGTTCCAGAAGGCTGTTTCAACAAGCGGTCCTCTTATCTCGGTGAAGCCCATCTCTAGAAAAATCTCGCGTGCTCGCTGAATCACCTGCTGTAACGGGTGAAGCTTGGCTGGATAGAATTCAGGTCCTGCCGCAGTTACGTCGAACTTCCTCAGTTTGACTTCTCGCCACTTGCCGCCTATTATGAGTTCAGGTGTGAGTTGGCTTACCTCTGGAGAGATTTCCAGTCCCTTTCTTACGAATTGCCAGCCAGCGTTGGTAAGTTCGAGTTCGCGGACAGTTTTGTCAATGACTTCTAGGAGTTTGCGTCCCTTCAAAATCGCAACAGCATCTTGCAGATCTTTGCTCAGTTCTTGAACAGCTACTGTGCCTCTGCTGCCCAGAAAGGACAGAAGCTTTTCGTCAGCTCCAAGGGGAATCGTCTTCTTCTCTGTCTCCAAGATATTTTTCGCTTCAAGAGATGCCCATCCTTTGCGGTGCAGCCACCCTAGGGCTATGGACACAAACTTTCGGTCTAGCTGCACTTTCTCAACTAGTGCATCGATCGACATCCTTCCGCCTTGTTGAACCAATGCATTGATGATGAGGCGCTCTGGCAATCCCCGCTGCGCATGCTGTTTTCCTTCTGCGTTGAGTTCAACGACTTTTTGCTTCTGTTCGTGTACTCTAACAAGCTTCTTTTCGCCGAGAGTTAATGCTGCCCTCATGACAGCTGCATGGGCTATGCCGCTGGCTTCAGTTAACTGGTCAACGTTTGCCCTTCCATTCAGTCTCCGCAGTGTAATCAATGTTTTCTGTTCGTTTTCTCTTAATTCAACCATCGCTCGTTTCGCTCCATAATCTTAGTTTAGGTATTGTGAGCAGAGGATTGTGATAATGCGGTATAGTGATGCAGCTACATCGTATAGAAGTTTCTATAGCTTTACGATGCCCTAGATCAACTAACAATGGTCTCAGAAGATTCATACTGGAAATTGGCAGGGCATCACTATCACAGCCAAACGGATACGCCGTAAGCTTATTTATGCTTATCGCATCGTCTTTGCGCACTTAATGTCAGAAACAGCGCGCACTATTTTCATGTTCCGGGCATATAAACTACTAAATGATTAGCTGCGCGCGAATCATCTGAAGCTCGCGGAAGTTGGAAATGCCACAAGCAATAAGAACGTAGAATCCAATAATATTCCATTGATAGGTTGATGCAGAGAGGTCTTCTTGGCATCTCTTGAACGCGGTCGAGTTCCGAGTCCTCGCCCTATTGCTGCAAGAGAGATTCCGCTCGTAGACAGAGTTGAAGAAATGAACGTGTTGAAGGAAGCGGTTTACAAGGCAGTTCACGGCGAGGGCGGCCTTGTTTTCATTCATGGCGAAGCAGGCATTGGAAAGACAAGACTGGTCAGAGAACTCGGTGCTTATGTACGATCACGTGGCGTGCAGGTTCTATACGGCAGATGCCCAGCACTGTTCAGAATGGACGGTGTTCCTCCCTACATTCTCTGGAAGGAAGTTATCAAAGACTATCTTGAAACATGCACTCATGAGCAACTGTACAGAGTTATCGGCTACTACCCTGCTGAAGTCGCGAAACTAGTTCCAGAACTCAGCCAAAAGCTTAGAGTGATTCCCCAGTCTTTTCCGATAAGTCCTGAGCAAGAGCAAAACCGGCTCTTTGAGGCAGTCTCACAGTTCATCACAAACATCTCTCAAGAGACTCCTTTGTTAGTGGTTCTTGACGATCTGCAGTGGACAGATCCATCTTCTCTTCTGCTCTTGCATTATCTGGCTCGTGGCGTGCAGAAAACACCACTGCTTCTCGTGGGGGCTTACCGTAGCACTGACATTGATGCTAAGCATCCTTTGACTCCAGTCTTGGCTGAGTTGAAGAGGGAACGGTTGCCTCAGTCTGTTTCCTTGAAGCGAATGTCACTGGAAGATATTTCGGAGATGATTAGGCAGATATTGCAGCAGGATGACATCCCTCCTGAATTCTGCAAGATGGTTTACGAGAAGACGGGGGGCAACCCGTTCTTTGCAGAGGAAGTCATAGAATCTCTGAAAGAAGAGGAGATAATCTATCGTGAGGAGAATAGGTGGAAGATTAAAGAAGTTTCAAAAATTGAGTTTCCTGAGACCGTTAAGAATGTTGTAGAAGCCAGAATCAGCAGGTTAGACGATGAATGTAGAAATGTTTTGACAATGGCTTCCTTCATTGGAAACGACTTCGGCTTTGAGGCTTTGCGAGAGATTAGTGGCTTCGAGGAAGGCAAGTTGCTGGAACTAGTTGATAGGATGTTTAAGACTGGATTGATAAAGGAAAGGGTGATCCGTGGAGAAGGCGTCTGTTCGTTTGCTGATATACTGGTCAGAGATGTCGTGTATGAAGAAGTCAGTCCTTTGAAGCGTGCGAAGCTCCATAACGTTGTAGGGTGTGCCCTAGAGAAGGTTTACGCTAAGAAGCTTGATGAGCATTTTGGCGAGTTAGCCCTGCACTTTCTTGAGGGCGGAGACAAAGATAAGGCGCTTGACTATTTCTTAAAGGCTGGAGACAGGGCTGCGAGCATCTACGCTAATAGTGAGGCTACTTCTTACCTCCAGTCTGCCCTTAGTCTTCTTGAGGGTAGGGACGACAAACTTCGGGAAAAGGGGCATGTCTTGGAGAGTCTTGGAGACATCAATGAAATTGTTGCAAAGTATAAGGACTCTATGAGGTTCTTCAATGAAGCCTCGCTTCTGTGGCAACAGCTGGGTGAAAAACGAAAGGTTGCTGATGTGCACCGCAAGATTGCTGCCCAGTACTGGGGCATAGATGGCGACGTTGGAAGAGCCAAGGAGCATTACGATGGGGCTCTAAAAATTCTGGGGACAGAGCCTGAAAGCGTTGAATTAGGACGCCTTTACTTGAGCATGGCTGGTATGTATTTTCAGACTGGATACATGACTGAAGCTCTTTCTTGGGGTGAGAAAGCCTTAGAGCTTGCCAAGAAGCTTGAGGAATTTAGGATAATGGGTAGGTCATACTCCCTTTTGGCAGCAGTCTTTTCTGGGAAAGGGGACGCTAGGAAAGCCTGTGAATGCGCGGAGAAAGCGTTGAAAATATCACTTGACAACAATTATGCTGAAAATGCGATCAATGCCTATAACAACCTCGCTGCGGGTCTTCCTGTGGAGCAGAGTGAAAGGCGTCTGGAATGTGCTGAGAAGGCTTACGAACTGGCAAAAAAAGCGGGGATTATTGGTTCAATATCTTGGCAGGGCAGCAATCTGGCATCAGCTTATGCATTCATGGGAGATACTGAAAAAGCTCTCCGCCTGGCAGAAGAATCAGTGGCGCTGGATAGAAAAGCCAACGACTTACTCAACCTTTCGTTGTCAATGATGGCTCTTGGATTAGCCTACCACGTGTTGGGAGAATGGGACACAAGCGAACAAAGTTACAAGGAAGCTTTGATCAACGCTGAAAAAGCACATTCGTACCAAGTAGCCGCATATGGTAACGGAGCTCTTGGAGCTCTCTATTTTGCCAAAGGAGAATACGCTAAGGCGAGAGAGTGCTTTGAGAAAATGTACAAAGTCCTAGAAAAAGCTGGAGCCAAACTAACACCTATACTTCATATGTATTTTGTCTCTTGCGATGCTTTGACGTACATAGAACTTGGAGAAATGGAGAAGGCCAGGACCTTAATTGACAAAATGCAAGAGTCCGCAGTACAGGTTAAGGACAAAGGACTCATTGCCAGTGCTGACGTGTTAAGAGCAGTTCAGTTCCGCGCAGAAAGAAAGTGGGCAGAATCTCTGAAGCTTTTCGAAAAAGGTCTTCAGGAACTCGAGACCTTAAATGCCAAGAGATGGGGCCTCGCATGGTTCGCCACTGTGCTCTGTGAATACGCTCGAGTGTACTTAGAAAGAGCCGAGGAAGGTGACCGAGAAAAAGCCCGCAACCTCCTTAATCAAGCCTTGGAAATGTTCCAGAAAATGGGCGCCAAGAAAGACATAGAAAAAGTGGAAGCAAGAATAGCTTTCATAGAAACAGGCAAAGTCGTTTCGAAGCCCAAGCCCATAGGTTACGTCTCCACGGGATATGCGGATCTTGACAAGTTACTGTATGGTGGAATACCATCGAACTGTGCCGTAGTATTGAGCTCACCCTCATGCACTGAAAGGGACTCACTGATCAAGAGCTTTCTTGAGACTGGGGCAAAAGAAGGCGAAGTCACCTTTTACATCACCATAAACCCTGGTCTGGCAAAATCTCTCGCAGAGAAGTTCCAGTCAAACTTCTACCTCTTCGTATGCAACCCCCAAGCAGATGCAATCATTGAAGATTCAGCTAACGTGATCAAATTAAAGGGAGTCGAAAACCTAACTGACATTAGTATTGCTCTAACATCAACGATCCGTAAGCTAGACCCTACACTGACGAGTCCCCGAAGAATCTGCATCGGTTTAATCTCAGATGTTCTTCTGCAGCATCATGCAGTTCAGACCAGAAGATGGCTTGCCGGGCTCATCCCGGAACTGCAGTCGGAAAGGTTCACAACTCTTGCTGTAATGGATCCTGAAATGCATCCTTCACAGGAAGTTCGAGCGATTTTGGATCTCTTCGAAGG
>Ga0315309_1000499_pt1 | contig 23766 bp, 18 predicted proteins | sample TDP4_MG_FD_203080 | JGI IMG/M metagenome (GOLD analysis project Ga0315309, IMG submission 203080) | Freshwater sediment microbial communities from Lake Towuti, South Sulawesi, Indonesia - TDP4 | ecosystem: Environmental > Aquatic > Freshwater > Lake > Sediment | place: Indonesia: South Sulawesi...
GGACGCGGCCTTGGAGCGGCGCTTCCAGCCCGTCTACGTAGACGAGCCCAGCGTGGAAGAGACGATCAGCATTCTGCGGGGCCTCAAGGAACGTTACGAGGTCCACCATGGGGTGCGCATCCAGGACAGCGCCCTGGTGGCCGCGGCCGTACTCTCCCATCGTTACATCGCCGACCGCTTCCTGCCTGACAAGGCCATTGACCTCATTGACGAAGCGGCGTCCAAGTTGCGCATGGAGATTGACAGTCTGCCCTCTGAACTGGACGAGGTGGAGCGCAAGATCATGCAGTTGGAGATCGAGCGCCAGGCTCTCAAGAAAGAGAAGGACAAGGCTTCCCAGGAACGCCTGGACCGCTTGGAGAAGGAGCTGGCCGACCTCAAGGAGAAGAGCGCTGCCCTCAAGGCCCACTGGCAGCAAGAGAAAGAGGCCATTCAGGCCCTACGAGAGACTAAAGAACAGATCGAGCAGGCCAAACTAGAGATCGAGCAGGCCGAGCGACGGGCTGACCTGGAGGCTGCGGCCCGACTGCGTTACGGTACCATGCGTGAACTGGAGGAGCGGCTGAAGCAACAGGAAGCCCAACTCCAGGAATTGCAAAAAGACCACCGTATGCTCAAGGAAGAAGTGAGCGACGAGGACGTAGCCGAGGTTGTGGCCCGGTGGACAGGCATCCCTGTCTCCCGCCTGATGGAAGGCGAGATCGAGAAACTGCTGAAGATGGAGGAACGGCTGCACCAGCGCGTCGTCGGCCAGGATGAGGCCATCTCCGTGGTGGCCAACGCCGTGCGCCGGGCGCGGGCGGGCCTGCAAGACCCCAACCGGCCCATCGGCAGCTTTATCTTCCTGGGACCAACGGGGGTTGGCAAGACGGAATTGGCCCGCGCGCTGGCCGAATTCCTCTTCGACGACGAGGAGGCCATGGTGCGCATTGACATGAGCGAGTATCAGGAGCGACACACCGTGGCCCGTCTCATCGGTGCGCCACCGGGCTACGTGGGCTACGAAGAAGGGGGCCAGCTCACCGAAGCCGTGCGGCGGCGTCCCTACGCCGTGATCCTCTTCGACGAAATCGAAAAGGCCCACTTCGAGGTCTTCAACGTCCTGCTGCAACTGCTGGATGAGGGGCGTCTGACCGATGGCCATGGCCGTACCGTGGACTTTAAGAACACGGTGGTCATCATGACCTCCAATGTGGGCAGCCAGTGGATCAAAGAACTGGGCGGTAAGGATGAGAAGGAAATGCGTCGGCGGGTGCTGGAGGCCATGGACCAACACTTTCGGCCCGAGTTCCTGAACCGCATTGATGAAATCATCATCTTCCACTCTCTGACCATGGAGCATCTGGTGCGGATTGTGGACATCCAACTGGAGCGCCTGCAGAAGCTCCTGGCTGACCGCAAGGTCGGACTCTCGCTAACCGAGGTCGCCAAGCGCCACCTGGCCGAGAAGGGGTTCGACCTCGTGTACGGGGCCCGGCCCCTCAAGCGCACCATCCAGCGGGAACTGCAAGACCCTCTGGCTGTGAAGATTTTGCAGGGCGAGTTCAGCGAAGGAGACACGGTACGGGTAGACCTGCGCGGTGGCCAACTGGTCTTCGAGCGTGAAGAGGTGTTGGAAAAGGCAGCCTAATTGTCATTACGACGAGCCGAAGCAAGGTCATCCTGAGCGAAGCGAAGAACCTCAGCGAAGCATGGCGGGCGGCGACGAAGCAATATTTTCACTTGAAAATGACCGGCAACCATATATCAACCAAGCCACTTGGGTCCGCATCAGGCGCAATGTAAATTGGAAAGTCGGCGTCGCCAACTGTCTCAGTCAATCCCACCTGATCTGTGGCTTGGGGCTTCGACTCACGCGCTCGCAATGACACCTGCGTGTGTAAAAAGTGCAAAACTACCGGTCTACTCCCCGACATTCTTGGGATATACCCCTCATGCCTGGCCAAGGAGCAAAGCAAGGTCGGGAGATCTCCAGCATCCGGTATTTTGGCCTAGGTGGGCTTGTCATAGGATAAGAAGTGGGGTATAATTGAAGTGAGAGCGAGTGGCTCACAGACTGTGGCTACAGTTCAGAGGGTTGATATGCGCTCAACACCCTGGCAGGAACGTTACACCGACAAGGTGATGACAGCCCGCGACGCCCTGAGGGCCATTAAACGGGGCCATACCGTCTTCGTCGGCTCTGGGGCCTCCGGGCCGCAGGTCCTGGTGGAAGAGATGGCCAAATGGGCAGATGATTTTGCCGACTTGAAGATTGTCCACCTTCTCACTCTGATTCCTGCCCCTTACGCCGAGCCAAAGTTCAAGTACCAGTTCCGACACAACGCCTTCTTCGTCGGGGACAATGTGAGGGAAGCCGTGGCCGAGGGACGGGCAGATTATACTCCCATCTTCCTGTCCGAGATCCCCGGTCTATTCAAAAGCGGGCGCTTTCACATTGACGTGGCTCTTATTCAAGTAACTCCGCCTGATGACCACGGCTTCTGTAGCTATGGGGTTTCAGTAGACATTGTGAAAGCCGCGGCCGAAAGCGCAGACTATGTTATTGCCGGGGTGAACCCCCAGATGCCCTGGACGTGGGGCGATAGCTTCATCCACGTGGATCAGATAGACGCTCTCGTAGAGAACGACGCTCCCCTCCCCGAATTCCGCTACCCCGAACCAGACGAGGTTACCTTAAAAATAGGGGAAAATGTGGCCAGCCTGATAGAGGATGGTTCGACATTGCAACTGGGCATAGGTGCTGTGCCGGTCTCCATCCTCCCTTGCCTGAAAGACAAAAAAGACCTGGGAATTCACACCGAGATGCTCACCGACGCCATTCTCGATCTGATAGAGGCCGGGGTGGTCACCAACGCCAGGAAGACCCTCCACCGGGGTAAAGCTGTTATCAGTTTCTGCGTGGGCACTAAGCGTCTCTATGACTTTGTTGACAGGAACCCTTTCTTCGAGTTTCACCCTTCTGGCTATGTCAATGACCCTTTTGTCATCAGCCAGCACGACAAAATGGTAGCCATCAACTCGGCTCTTGAAGTTGACCTGACCGGCCAGGTGTGCTCCGACTCGCTGGGCTACCTTTTTTACAGTGGGATAGGAGGGCAGGTGGATTTCATCCGTGGTGCTGCCCGATCCAAAGGAGGCAAACCCATCATTGTCCTCCCTTCCACAGCCGGGGACGGGACTGTGTCGCGCATCGTCTCCCATCTGTCCGAAGGGGCCGGGGTAGTGACCACCCGGGGGGACGTGCACTACGTGGTCACAGAGTACGGGATCGCCGACTTGCACGGGAGGAACATCCGCGAACGGGCCCTGGCTTTGATCCACATAGCCTGTCCCAAGTTCCGGGAAGAACTATTGGAGCAGGCCAAGCTAAGACACTACGCCTTCGTAGATCAATTGCCGCCCCTGGGAGTCTATCCCGCCGAGTTGGAGACCTATGCCACTTTCAACGGCATGGAGATCTTTTTCCGGCCCATCAAGCCTACCGACGAGGCAATGCTGCAAGAGCTTTTCTACTCCCTTTCCGAAAATAGCATCTACTATCGCTTCTTTCACCGCGCCCAAGTCATGCCCCATAAGAAAGTTCAGCACTTCACCACCATTGACTATCAGAAGGACATGACCATCGTAGGGCTGGTGGAAGAGGAGGGAAGGGAGAAGGTCATCGCGGTAGGAAGTTATGCATTGGAACCAGAGTCGAACATGGCCGAAGCGGCCTTGCTCGTTCAGGATGACTGGCAGAGGAAGGGGATCGGAACCTGGCTGCTCAAATACCTGATCCAGATCGCTAAGAGCCAGAAGATCACTGGCTTCAAAGCCCAGATCATGGCCGACAACAGAGTCCCGCTCCAGATGGCTCACAAGACTGGCTACACCGTGGAAACCACTCTGGAAGATGGGGTCTTTCTGGTATCCTTCAAGTTCCAAGAAAGAGGGAAACAAAGTGAAATTGCTGAAAGAAAGGAATCGAGGTGATTTGAAATGGATATGAGATTTGATCGCTTTACAGAGCGTGCACAGGATGCAGCCATGCGCGCCTATGAGATATTACAACGCTACGGCCATAACCAGGTGGATACAGAGCACATTCTGCTAGCCCTTCTGGAGCAACCAGAAGGTGTCATCCCCCAGATTCTGGAGAACCTGGGAGCCGACATCAACACCATACAGAGTCGTCTGGACGGGGTGCTGAAAGCCAGCCCTAAAATGCCGCCCTTTCCCACTGGCGCTCTGGGGCAGGTTTACATCACCCCCCGCCTCAAACGGGTCATTGACCTGGCCAATGAGGAAGCCAACCGCCTGAAGGACGCCTACGTCTCCACAGAGCACATCTTCCTGGCCATCGCCAGCGAGAGGAACACCCCCGCCGCGCGCATCCTCAGCGAGGCCGGGGTGACCAAGCAGCGCATTTACGAGGCCATAGAGGAAGTCCGCGGCGGGCAGCGGGTGACCGATCCCCACGCCGAGAGCCGCTACCGCACCCTGGATAAGTACAGCCGTGACCTGACCCAACTGGCCAGGGAAGGGAAGTTGGACCCGGTCATCGGCCGCGACGACGAGATCCTGCGGGTGATGCAGGTCCTCAGCCGACGCACCAAAAACAACCCCGTTCTCATCGGTGAGGCCGGGGTGGGCAAGACAGCCATCGTGGAGGGCCTGGCTCAGAAGATCGTCACCGATGACGCGCCCGAAATCCTGATGGGCAAGCGCATCGTATCCCTGGACCTGGGGGCCATGGTGGCCGGCACCCGCTTCCGCGGCGAGTTCGAGGAACGGCTGAAAGCAACCATTGAGGAAATCCAACGAGCTGAGGGAGAGATCATCCTCTTCATTGACGAGATTCACACCGTGGTCGGTGCCGGGGCGGCCTCGGGGGCTATTGACGCTTCCAACATGATGAAGCCAGCCCTGGCCCGTGGCGAGCTGCGCTGCATCGGCGCGACCACCCTGGACGAGTATCGCAAATACATCGAAAAGGACACGGCCCTGGAAAGGCGTTTCGCTCCCATCTACGTGGAAGAACCCACTGTCGAGGAGACTATTGAGATGCTGCGCGGCCTGCGCGACCGTTACGAGGCCCATCACAATATCCAGTTCGAGGATGCGGCTCTGGTCGCCGCGGTCCGCCTCTCTCATCGCTACGTGTCCGACCGACATTTGCCAGACAAGGCCGTTGACCTCATGGATGAGGCCGCTGCCAAGCTGCGCATCGCCATCTACAGTGTGTCTCCCGAACTCAAGGCAATGAAGGCCAAACTGAAGCGGCTGACCAGCGAGGAAGAGGCCGCCTGGGCCGCCAGGGACTACGAACGAGCAGCCACCTTCAAAGTGGAACGCCTGGCGATCGAGGAAGAATTCAATGCCAAGCGAGACGCCTGGCGACAGGAGAAGAATCTTGATGAGATAGTTGACGAGGAGGACATCACCGAGGTGGTGTCCAAGTGGACGGGCATCCCTGTTACCAATCTGCTGGAGACCGAGGCCCAGAAGCTGCTGCACATGGAGGAACGGCTACATGAGCGCATCATCGGCCAAAATGAAGCGGTGGCGGCCGTTGCCGACGCTATCCGCCGCGCCCGATCCGGCCTCAAGGATCCTAAGAGACCCATCGGCTCCTTCATTTTCCTGGGGCCATCGGGGGTGGGCAAGACGGAACTGGCCAAGACCTTGGCCTGGTTCCTCTTCGACGACGACGAAGCCCTCTTACGGGTGGATATGAGCGAGTACCAGGAGCGACACACGGCCTCCCGCCTGACCGGTGCCCCACCGGGCTACGTAGGTTACGAGGAAGGCGGTCAGTTGACCGAAGCCGTGCGCCGACGGCCCTATCAGGTCATCCTCTTCGACGAGATTGAGAAGGCCCACCCAGAGGTTTGGAACGCCCTCCTGCAGATCCTGGAGGACGGGCGCCTGACCGACGGCCAGGGTCATATCGTGGACTTTCGCAATACGGTCATCACCATGACCTCCAACATTGGCACCAAGTTCGCCAAGTACGGAGGCACTCTGGGCTTCCTGAAGTCAGAGGAGGTACCAGAGGACGAGCGAGAGGCCAAACGAGAGATCGAGAAGGGTCTCAAGAAAACCTTCCGGCCGGAGTTTCTCAACCGCATTGACGAGGTCATCATCTTCCACGTCCTGACCGAGAAAGATGTCAGACAAATCGTTGACTTGCAGATGAAGGAGATCAGCCAGCGGTTGGCTGACAAGGGCATTACCATTGAGCTGACCGAGGCAGCCCGCGATTGGCTGGCCAAGGAGGGCTACGATCCCCAGTTTGGGGCCCGGCCTCTGCGGCGCACCTTGCAACGGCGGGTGGAGAGCCCTCTATCCGCACGCCTGCTACACGGTGAGTTCAAAGAGGGCGACACGGTAGTGGTGGACATCGGCGAGGAGGGCATCGTCTTCTGCCGTAGGGAAGAGGAGCCCATTGCCATGGAGTTGCCCACGCCATCTGAGGCCGAGCCTGCATAGCAGGGGTATCGGCAGAACGGCGAAGCGCCGGGGGAGACAATCCTCCGGCGTTTTTGTATGCCACTTTAAGCGATTTTACAGGGTCAGTCACTTGTGTCTACGGTATCGCCTCGGGGGCCGGGAAGTGCCCTCGCTGGGAATCCAGCGAGGGTTTACTTTTTCCCAGGGCTGAGGTAAAATAGCCGTTGGAGGTGGCCCGTGCCTGAAATGTCTACCCGTTACCTCAATCCGGTCCTGTTGCTCATCATCGTCATCTATCTCGTCCTCGGCACCTTCTACGCTCTCCTCACCCCCTCCTGGCAAATACCCGACGAGCCAGCCCATTACAACTATGTCCGGTTCGTGGCTGAGAACCTGCGCTACCCGGTCCTGCAGATGGGCGATTACCCCCACGAGTATCTGGAGGAGATCAAAGCCAGGCGCTTTCCCCCTGAAGTGTCCATTGACCCCATCCGCTACGAATTCCACCAGCCGCCGCTCTATTATTCTTTAGCCGTCCCTTTCTATGGGCTGACCCGGTTCTGGCCCCCGGCGCAACAAGTAATCGCTTTGCGCTTTCTGTCCCTCCTCATGGGTGGAGGCATCGTCTACCTGGCTTACCTCATCGCCAGGGAAGTCTTCCCCACCAACGAGGTTCTGGCTCTGAGCACGGCGGCCTTTGTGGCCGGTGTGCCCATGCACCTGGCCATGCTGGCTGCGGTCAACAACGATGGGTTGGCGGAGTTGATATTGGCGGGGATACTGTGGATGCTGGTCAGATATATCAAGAAGAGAGAGAAGGGGAAGGGGGGGGCTGAAGGGGGGATACCTCGGCGCTTGGCTGGGCTGGGCGTGCTGGTAGGGTTGGGGATGTTGACCAAGACGACGACCTTGGTCTCCATTCCATTGGTCCTGATGGCAGTAGTCCTCACCACCGGCCATCGGCCATCACCTATCAGCCATCGGCTATCAGCTATCAGCTATCAGCTATTTGCTATCTTCCTCCCGGCGCTCCTTTTGACCTTGCCCTGGTTCATCCGCAACGCCTCCGTCTATGGCGGGCTCGACATCCTGGGTTGGACCCGTCACGATGCCATCGTCGTCGGTCAGCCCCGCACCGCCGACTGGCTGGCCCAGTACGGTGTGGCCAGGCTGGCCAGGGATTTACTGTTGACTACCTTCCGCAGCTTCTGGGCCCAGTTCGGCTGGATGGGCGTCCTGGTGGACGAGCGCATCTACCTGCTTCTGGCTCTCCTCTGTGCCATAGTCGGGGCAGGCTTCTTCATCTATCTGGCCAGGGTGGTTCGACAGAGAGACATCCTCTCAGCATACCAGAAGGCAGCGCTGGGTCTACTGGCTCTGTCTGCCTTCCTGACACTGCTCAGCTATCTGTGGTACAATACCAAGTTTGTCCAGCACCAGGGCCGCTATCTCTTCCCCGCTCTGGTGCCGTTGGGCCTTTCCTTCGCCCTGGGTTTGCGGGAAGTTCTGGCCAAAGAGAGAGCAAAGGTTATAGCGGCCTTGTGCCTGTTGGCTTTGTTGGTCCTGGCAGCCAAGGGCCTGCTGACCAGTGACTTCAACAAGTGGAGCATGGCCCTGCTCGGCGGCACGGCCCTGGCCTTTGGCCTCAAGACCCTCCTGCCCGAGCGTTACGACGATTCCGTTTTTGCCCTTCCATACCTGGTTCTCTTCGCTCTGGATGCCATCTGCCTGTTTGGCTTCATTGTGCCCTATTTTCGTTGAAGGGAGACAGCACTGTGCCTAAAGAATGGATCACCGACCGCCAGGAAATGGAAAGCCTCCTGCAAGAGGCCCTGGTGGGATGCCTGGCTACTGTGGGGCCTGATGGAAGCCCATACATCACGCCCCTGAACTTTGTCTACCATCAGGGCAAAATCTACTTCCACTGTGCCTTCGAGGGCCGCAAGATGGATAACATCAGAGCCAACCCACGCGTGTGCTTCGAGGTACACGAGCTCATCCAGATTGTCCAGAGTCAGCGCGCCTGCGATTTCGGCACACGGTACCGCAGCGTCCTGGTCTTTGGCCGCGCCCGCTCCCTCCCGGATGGGGACGAGAAAGTCGCCGTCCTCACCGCCCTGGCCGAGAAGTACGCTGGCGGGCAACCCGTGGAGCCGCCGACCCCGAAAAGGGCAAAGGGGACCGAGGTCATCGAGATCACCATTGAGGAGATGACGGGCAAGCGCAACGTGGATCACACCCGTTTCACCGGCTGACCAGTTCCACCACCGTCACCCCATCGCCGCCCTCGTACTGGTCGCCCGGATGGTGAGAAGCTACCAGTGGGTGCCCCGCCAATTGCTCTCGCACGGCACGGCGCAGAGCACCCGTCCCTTTGCCGTGGATGATGCGCACCCAGGGCAGACCGGCCAGGTAGGCGTCGTTCAGGTACTTGTCAAGACGGGGGATGCCCTCCTCCACTCGCAGACCCCGTAGATTCAGCTCGATGCCCGGAGAGGGATGCGGGACGTCGAGACTCAGAACGCTTTCCCTGGCCGGGGGTGGCTCGCCATCAACCGCTTTCCTCTCCAGCTCCCCCAACCCAGCCTTCACCCGGAAGCGACCGACCTGCACCTCGGCCTCATCTCCATCCAACTCGATGACTTCACCGCTGGCTCGCAGGCCCTCTACCCAGACGACGTCGCCTACAGACAATGGCCCGCTGATCTCTGGAAGGGGCCGCACGGCTGGCTCCAGGGGTGCCACGCTCCGCTCCAGTTCCGCTAGCCTCTCCGCCGCCTGGGCCAGCGGCTGCTCAGGGGGCTCACCCGGGGAGGATAGAGGATGGAGAATGGAGGATAGAGGCAGGTTGGCTCTGATCTTCCTTATCTCCTCCTTGAGAGCGGCTAGCTCCCGGCGAGCTTCCTCTTTGGCTCTGTTCAGGATCTCCCGCCGCTCACCCTCAATACCGGCCAGACGTGCTCTTAGCTCCTCCTCTAAAGCCTGGGCCTCACGCCGGGCTTCCTCGACCGCTTGGCGGGCAACCAAAGTGTCCTCCCTGGCCTGCTTGATCTCGGCCAATAGTCCCTCGGTCTCCAGGACTTCCGATGAGATCAGGCTTTTGGCTTCCTCCACGATGCCTGCTGCCAGCCCCAGGCGCGAGGCGATGGCAAAAGCGTTGCTGCGGCCGGGCAAGCCAATGCTCAGTTCGTAAGTAGGAGCCAGAGTCTCCAGGTCGAATTCCACGCTGGCGTTCTCCACACCTGGTGTAGCGTGAGCGTAGACCTTCAGTTCCGGGTAGTGGGTAGCGACCAGGGTGGTGATGCGCTGCTGTAGAAGATGCGAGAGGATAGCCCGCGCCAGGGCCGAACCCTCGCTGGGGTCGGTGCCGGCCCCTAGCTCATCCAGGAGGACAAGGGAATGGCTGTCAGCTTTTCCCAGGATGTTGATGATGTTGGTCGTATGGGAGGAGAAAGTGGAGAGGTTCTGTTCGATGGATTGCTCGTCGCCTATGTCAGCGTAGATGCCGCTGAAAACGGACAAGGCAGAGCCCTCCTCGGCGGGGATGTGCAGGCCAGCCTGGGCCATCAAGCCCAGCAGTCCCACCGTTTTGAGGGAGACCGTCTTGCCCCCGGTGTTGGGGCCGGTGATGACCAAGATGAAGTAGTTGTCGTCCAGGTGGACATCAATGGGCACCACCGTAGCCGGGTCGAGGAGGGGATGGCGGGCCTTCTGCAACTGAATAGTAGACCCGGGATGCTGGACGCTGGATGCTGCCCTTGGCCCTTTGGCCCTGACCACCTTGAAGGGAACGAATTGCGGCTCGACGCCTTGGATCTCATCGGCGTACCTGGCTTTGGCGAAGGCCAGGTCCAGCTCGGCCAGAACTTGGACGGTGCGCTCGATGAAAGCCCCCTCCTCAGCCACCAGGGCCGAAAGGGTAACCAGGATGCGCTGGATTTCCCTCTCCTCCTCCAATTGCATCTCACGCCAGCGGTTGTTCAGTTCAACAGTAGCCAGAGGCTCGATGAAAAGGGTGGCTCCGCTGGCCGATTGGTCGTGCACGACGCCGGGGATACGGCCCTTGAATTCAACCTTGAGGGGGATGACGTAGCGCCCACCCCGCTGGGTGACAAGGGGCTCCTGCAAGAAGGAGGCATTGGTGGGGGAGGCAACGATCCTGTTGAGCTTGTCCAGCAAGCGCTCGTGGGCTTCCTTGAGATCACGCCGGATGCGAGCCAGGGCCTGGCTGGCCGCGTCCACCACTTCGCCCCGCTCGTTGATGCAACGGCCGATTTCGGCCACCACGTGGGCACATTCCTCGATGCGACTGGCCTTGGCCGCCAGCAGAGGGAACTGGGCCGCCAGACGGGTGATGGTCCGTTTCAGAGTCCGTCCGCTGATGAGGGTGGCGCGGATGTCCAACAGCTCGGTCGGCAAGAGGGTAGCCCTGAGGCCAGCACTCTTGAGCAAAGGGCGCACATCCCGCGCCCCACCCAGAGAAAGGTCGGTTTTGACCTCGAGGAGCTTCCTGGCTTCACTGGTTTCCCTTTGGCGTCGCTGAGCTTCTTCCAGGTCAGGGGAGGGTTTGAGAGCCAGAGCCAGATCCCTGCCAGCGGAGAAAGCAGTGTGCTGGCTTAACCGCTCCAGGATCTTGGGAAATTCCAGGGTTTGCAGATATCTATCTTCCACAGAAACCCACTGCTGGTAACAGTCCTTAGAGTTGACCGGAGAAGATAGCCGGTAATTCGCCCCCTACTGTGCGTGGTACAAAGGGCCTCACCGAGGTATAGATGATACGAAGAGCGGCGTCGAACAGATATGTCAATCGAGATTGGAGAAATCCCTCCAGCAGAAAGTCCCGCACTCCATCGTAAGCCGGCCAGGGCACCACGAGCGAGTAGCGCAGCACGGCCGTTACCAGGCTGATCCAGACACAGACGGAGATGAGAGCGAAGACCATTCCGCCTAAGAGATTCAGCGGCGCGAAAATGAAACGCTCACTGGTTTTGGCCACTGCATCTGCTATGCCCTCTTCTTCCCGCGGTTTCTTCCGTTTGCGCTCCTCCGGTGGAGTCACGAGGGCGAAGCGCACTGTGGCGCTGACAACATTCGATGTGAATATAAACAGGAAGAGAAAGGCTATGGTTTCCCGCCCGCTCTCCGAGAGTTTGGGCATAAGTCTGCCGACGAGGATGGCGAGGCTTGGGTAGAGCCACAGGGAAGCCACAATGGCCACGTAAAGGCCCAACAGGCCGATGAGTTGTCGTACCACACCCCGGAACATCCCCCACAGCATCGTTCCAATCACAATGAGAAACAACAAAAGGTCGAGCCAGTTCATTCTTAAAGTCTCCTTTCCTTATTTGATAGGTTTTCAGGCTCGCAACTCTGCCTCCAGCTCTTCCGCCAATTGTTGCAAGATGTACTCCCGTACCCTGTTGACTTCGTCAGGTCCCAGGGTGTGGTCTTGGCCCTGATAGGTCAACGCATAGGCCAGGCTCTTCTTGCCGGCGGGGACCTGCCCACCCCGCCAGACGTCGAAGAGGGTCACCTGGGTCAGGAGCTCACCTCCGGCCCGGGCGATCACCTCTTGCACCCTTTGGGCTGGCACTTCCTCAGCGACGACGATGGCCAGGTCCTCGGCCACAGGCGGAAAGCGCGAGATAGGCTGCATGGGACGCACGGCCTGGGTCTGCGCCAAAAGTGCCTCCAGGTCGAACTCGGCCAGGCAGACGGGCCGGTCTGGCAGGTCGAAAGCCTCCCGTACCAGAGGATGCACCTCACCCAGGATGGCCAATGGCCTATCGCTCGTAGCAGACGGCACGGCACTGTTGCGCCGATTTGTTGCGCCGAATAGCCGCAATTCCGCCGTCCGGCCCGGGTGGAAAGTGGGGTGCCCAGTCGGTTCGAAGGTGTGTTCGGCGATGCCCAGGCGGGTCAGCAGGGTCTCGACCACGCCTTTGAGGTCGTAGAAATCCATCGGTTCCGCCGAGGTCGCCAACCACGACCGGGCCAGCCGGGGCCCGCTCATGACGATCCCCAGGCGTCGTGGCTCGTCGGGCAGGAGCTCACCTTCCTTCGGCAGGTAAACCTGGCCAGCCTCGAAGATGGCCACTCGATCAGTGAACCGCAGGTTGTCGCGCAGGGTCTCCAGGAGGTGGTTCATCAGGGTTCGGCGCATGTACTCCCGCTCGCTGGTGAGGGGGTTGGCCAGGCGGATATAGTTCTCCTCCCGCAGTTCCGCTTCGTCCAGGCCCAACTTGCCCACGCTCTCCAGGTTGGTCAGCGAGTAGGTGATGACCTCCGTCAGCCCGCAGCCAGCCAGGGTGTCGCGCACCCATTCCTCCCCTTCCAAAGCGAGGTTCTGACGCTGGGGCGGCAGCTCATCGCTCATCAGGGTGGTGGGAATCCTGTCGTAGCCGTAGACGCAGGCGATTTCCTCGATGAGGTCGGCAGGGAACTCTACGTCCAAGCGGTGGTCAGGCACGGTAACGAGTAAACGAACCTCATCGCCCTCCACCGCCTGAATTTCAAACTCTAGAGATTCGAGGATTCGTACGATCTCATTGCGCTCGACGGCAACGCCCATGATCCGTTCCACTTCGGCTGGGGTAATCTCTACTGTCACCGTCTTTTGGGGAACGGGGTAGGCGTCGGTGATGCCCTGGGCGATAACACCCCCAGCCAACTGGCGCATCAGTTCTGTGGCCCGCGTAACGGCGGGGATGGTCAGGCTGGCTGGGATCCCTCTGCTGAAGCGTAGGCTGGCCTCACTGGGCAGTTTCAGGGCTTGAGAGGTGCGGCGGTTCGAGATATTGTCAAAGTTGGCAGACTCCAGCAGGATGTCCGTCGTCTCCCAGGTCACCTCGCTCTCGAAGCCGCCCATCACCCCAGCGATGGCGATGGGGCCTCCGGGGTCGGTGATGAGCAGCATGTCGGGAGTAAGGGCGCGTTTGGCGCCGTCCAGGGTGGTAATGACCTCCCCTGGCCATGCTCGGCGGACGATGATCACAGGTGGGCCATCATCGGTGCGCCCTCGCAGTCTGTGATAGTTGAAGGCATGGAGGGGCTGCCCCCATTCTAGCATGACATAGTTGGTAATGTCCACGATGTTGTTGATAGGACGCATCCCGGCCAGAATCAGCCGCCGTTGCATCCAGTAGGGCGAGGGGCCGATCTTCACCCCCTGGATCAGGGTCGCCGAGTAGCGAGAACAGAGGTCAGGATCGGCGATTTCGATTTTGACCTGGCCTTTGACAGGCGGGCCCTCGGCCAGCATTCGGGGCTCTTCCAGCCACAACTGCTGCCCCGTCAGGGCGGCCACCTCCCGCGCCACGCCGATGATGGACAGGCACCGCGCTAGGTTGGGCGTCAGGTCCAGGTCGAGGACGACGTCGTGAGTGGGGATACTGGACAGGTCCAGGTAGTCCGCCAGAGGCACGCCTACCGGCGCGTCGTGGGGCAGGAGCAAGACCTCTTCGTGAGAGTCCCGCAGGCCGAGCTCCTTCTCCGAGCAGACCATGGCCTCGGACCGTATTCCACGGATTTTTCCCGGCTTGAGGGTGCTGAACTTCCAGCCGTCCACATGACCGTCGTAGATTCGGGCCCCACGTCGGGCGAAGGGGGCCTTCAGGCCGGCATCACCCACTTTGATGTTGGGGGCACCAGTGACCACCGTCTCGGGCTCGTCGCCTCCATAGTCCACCATGGCCAAGGTCAGGCGGTCGGCGTTGGGATGGGGACGCACTTCCACGATCTCTCCCACGACGATTTTCTCCGGATCCCAGGCCGGCCGGTCCTTGGGCACCTGGATGTGCTCGATGGCCGCCACCTCTAACCCGGCCAAAGTCATCCGTTCGGCCAGTTCTTCCACCGGCAGTGTGATGTCAACGTATTCTTTCAACCAGCTTAAGGGTACTCTCATGATTGTTTCTCCTATGGTAAAGGGGGCAGAGGGGTCTAAGGGGTCTGAAAGTCCCGTCAGCCCCATCAGGCCCCTCTTTCCCCTCTCTAACCGAACTGCTCCAAAAACCGCAGGTCGTTGCTGTAGAAATATCGGATGTCATCAATGCCATACTTGAGCATGGTGATCCGCTCAGGGCCCATGCCAAAGGCGAAGCCGCTGTAGATCGCCGGGTCGTAGCCGCCGTTTTGGAGCACGATGGGATGAACCATGCCCGCGCCAGCTATCTCCAGCCAGCCCGTGTACTTGCAGACGCGGCAACCCTCACCGCTACAAATGATGCAGTCCACATCCACCTCGACGCTGGGCTCGGTGAAGGGGAAGTAGCTGGCGCGGAAGCGCATCTGGCGCTCGGCGCCGAACATCTGACGGGCGAACTCGGCCATCACCCCTTTGAGATCGGTCATGGTGATGCCTTTGCCTACAGCTAATCCCTCTACCTGGTAGAACATGAACTCGGAACGGGCCGTGATCTGCTCGTAGCGGTAACACTTGCCGGGCAAGATGACGCGGATGGGCTCCGGGCAGTACTCTCGCATGGCCCGAATCTGGCCAGGAGAGGTGTGGGTGCGCAGCAGCACATCCTCACGGGTGGTGTAGAAAGTGTCCCACATATCGCGGGCCGGGTGGCCGGGCGGCATGTTCAGCAACTGGAAGTTGTAGAGATCCAGCTCCACGTCACGGGCGGTGTAGACCTGGAAGCCCATCTGAGCAAAGATGGCATATATCTCGCGCAGGGTCTTGGTGCTGATGTGTATCCGCCCTAGCGGAACCGGCCGGCCGGGCAGGGTCACATCAATGCGGTCTTTTTCCAGCAAGGCTGCCAGCTCTCCCCGTTCGAGGGCCTGCTTTTTGGCATCGTAGGCTGCTTCCAGGGTCAGCTTGACCTCGTTGCCTCGCTTGCCCACGGCCGGCCGCTCCTCGCGGGGCAACTTGCCCACGTCGCGCAGAATCTGGTTCAGGGCGCTTTTTTTGCCCAGGTGTTGGATGCGCCAGGCGTCCAACTCCGCCAGGTCGGCCGCGGCCTTCAGCGTAGCCAGGGCTTGCTCTCGTATTTCATCCAGTTGTTTCAACATCATACTTCACTCCTTTCAAAGCAGGGTAAGGTGCAATCCGGGTGTGGCGGGCCTCCCCGCCCCAAAAAGGTGAAGTCGCAACGGGTTTTGAACAGGTGCATGGTCAGTGATCTTCATTTAATTGATGGGTTCAAAAGCCTCATAGTTGCTTTTGGCTGAGAAAAGTGCTACAATACAAATGACATGACTTGTAAAGAGGTAGAATGATGCCCCAGATTTATCTGGAACTACGAGAGAGACAAGTGGAATACGCTGCTGAGACCGGGACGCTCTCCTCTCACCTGATCGCCGTACCCTCCGCCCTCAGTTGGCTAGAACACCTAGAGCCTGAAGAACGCACCCAATTCTACCAGGATTTGCTGAAAGCGGTGGCCTTTGGCCAGGAGACGGACAACTGGCAAATGCTGATTGACTCCCTGGGTGGCTGGCGCGGAAAGGCGCTGAGACGCGCTCAGCCAGCATTGCAGGAACGTCTATCGCAAGCCCGTCGCGCCCTGGCACCAGATCAGCAACACCTGTGGTCCCCGCTCCGCCGTCAGATCGAGAATCTCTATGCCCTGGAGTGCCAATTGAAGGAGTTTGAGGAACGATACGGCCTTGGCTCCGAGGCATTCTATGGCCGGGCCCTCAAAGGCGAGATGGACGACGGCGAGAACCTGGGGGATATTGCTGCCTGGATGGGCATCTACGAGACTTGGCTAGAGAAACAGGAGGAACATCGAGCCTTTCTGGAAACTCATTCCCTGAATCTAAGCTGAGAGAACCACCGATGTCAGCTTCTATGCCTTCGCTCGAGGAGTATCAGACTTTCATCTACACCCTTGCTGCCTCCTTCCCTCTCGTCGAATCCTCGACCCTTGTCATACGTTGGGTAGACGAGGACACCCGCTGGGTCATCGGGGAAGTCTTCTTTGCTCACGACATTCGCCTTCACGTCAGTGAGGTGATCAATTTTAGCAGGGGGGCCATCGTGAGATACGGCTACGAGGTCTATCGCGGCGATGAGAGATTATACTGGTATGATTCGCAGCCTCATCCCGACGACCCCTCACTTGTAAGTACCCATCCTCATCACAAACATGTCTCTCCTGACATCAAGCATCATCGTCTCCCCGCGCCCGAGTTGAGCTTCAGTCATCCCAATATACCTTTCTTGATCGAAGAGATAGAAGAACTCCTCAGGGTTCCTAATACTTAACCAAAAGGCCCCCGCCCCAAGGGACGAGAGCCAAAGGTTCGTTGTTACTCCCGCGGTACCACCCCCGCTTGGCCGGCCCACGCCGACCCACTCATTCCACCAACAGTCTTTTAGCTGATAGCAGATGACAGATACGTTCTCCACCGGTAGCAATCTGCCATCGGCCATCTGCCAACGACGATCGGCTGCCCCGTTAACGCTGGGTCTGCGGAGTCCCCTATTGAGGGCCACGTCCCGTTCAGGGATCGGCTCAGGAGCGAACTTCGGCGGGCTTCCTCTGAGCAAGGCTCCCAGTCGCCGACCCTGCCTCCCTGGCAGACTCCCCCCGCTTACTCCTCTCCGTCACAGCCTTTGTACGATGATCAGAACTATAGTTATTATAGCACGAAAAAGGGTTTATGGCAATTTGGATTGGAAGGGAAACTATGGTAAAATGGGCCTGAGAATAGCAATGATGATAGGAGACGATGCATGTGGCAAGTGGTGGGCCATGAGTGGGCAGTGGAGTTGCTGGGGCGCAGCCTGGCCAATGGGCGAACGGCCCACGCTTACCTCCTGTTGGGACTGCCGCAGATAGGCAAGACCACTCTGGCTCTGAATTTTGCCCAGGCCCTCAATTGTCTGGGTGAGGGGAAGCCCTGCGGCCAGTGCCGGTCCTGCCTCAAGATTGCCCACGGCAACCACCCCGATGTGCGGGTCATCGAAGCAGTCAATGGGACCATCAAGATTGACCAGATCCGGGCCATGCAGCGTGAGGTAGCCCTCTCCCCCCACGAGGGTCGCTGGAAGGTCTACATCATCCGCCAGATGGAGCGGGCCACCATCGAGGCTGCCAACTGCCTGCTCAAAACCCTGGAGGAACCGCCAGCGCAGGTGATCCTCATGCTGACCGCCAGCGACGTAGATCAACTGCTGCCGACCATCATCTCGCGCTGCCAGGTGCTGAACCTGCGCCCACCCTCCATGCTTCTGGTCCAGAAGGCCCTTGAGGAACGCTGGGGGGTAGACCCCGAGCGGGCCAGGCTCCTGGCCCGACTCTCAGGCGGACGCCTGGGCTGGGCAGTGAGGGCCTCTGAGGACGAGGCCATCCTGCGAAAGCGGGAGAGACGCCTTGACGAACTGATAGAGCTCATGGGGCACGGCACTGTTGCGCCGTCTGGGCGGGTCGAGCGCCTGCGTTACGCCCAGCACCTCAGCACAAGTCCTGATGGCCTGCGCGAAGTACTGGACCTATGGCTGAGCTGGTGGCAGGACCTGCTTTTGATCAAGGGAGATAGCTCAACAGAGGTCACCAATGTTGACCGCGAGGCCACACTGCGCTCTCAGGCTCGGGGTTACAGCCTGACCCAGGTGCGGGATTTCATCGAAGCCTTGCGGGCTGCGGTGTGGCAGTTGGAGCACAACGCCAACACTCGCCTGACCCTGGAAGTCCTGATGCTGAGTCTGCCTGTCCATTAGATTCTTCTCCTCGTTTCGAAATCGCTGAGGGCAAGTGTGGTGGAGGTGAGATATGAAGACCTTTATGGCCGTTGTTGAGAAGTGTCCTGACACCGACTTGTATGTTGGGTACGTGCCAGGCTTCCCTGGCGCTCACACGCAGGCAGAGACACTTGACGAACTGCAGAGGAATCTCCGCGAGGTTATTGAGATGTTACTTGAGGATGGTGAGCCGGTGTTAGAAGGTGAGTTTGTCGGCACGCAAATTGTGGCAGTTGCCTGATGATGGGCAAGTATCCGGTTCTGAAGCCGAGAGAAGTAGCGGCGATTTTGGAGAAGCTGGGTTTTGTAGAGGTACGTCAAAGAGGATCGCACAGGCAATATCGGCATCCAGATGGTCGGTGTACAACGGTGCCATTTCACCGTGGGCGGGACATATCACCAATTCTTTTACGGCAGATTGCCAAAGATATCGGTCTCACTGTAGACGATCTGTTGGAACACAGATAACCAGTGTCTATCTGTGGAGGTCGGGGCATAACCTTCGCTTAAGGAGTTATGCGGCGCGTCGGGAAGAACGCTGTCAGCAGCAGTCATGTGAGCATCAATGAATTTTGAAATCATTGGGGAAATCACCGACATCGAAACCATTGCGGTCGGCAGCTCGATCCGTGAAGTTGCACGCTTGCACAAGGTCTACTTGAAAACACAATTTGTTGTCTGCGTCAAGAATGAAGGTTACCCGGCATCACTGGAGCTACGCAAAATCTATCAGGTGATAGCCGACGTCCGTGCTGCTGAACATCAGATGATCCGGGTGATTGATGAATCGGGCGAGGATTATCTGTATCCAGCGGACTTTTTCGTTCCCATCCAGTTGCCGCAAGCTGTAGAAAAGGTCTTTGCACTCGCAACTTAGCACTGGGGATGTAAGCAATGCTTTATTGAAGCTATGGTTTTGCGGGATAGCTCCGCCTGCCAGTCATCGCAGCCAGCCACCTACCATTGGGCTATTCAGAGGCTCCTTGCCTGCCGTGTAGTTTCTGCGCCAGTGCGTCTTGCCTATCACAGCGGCGGCTGAAGCGCGTGTCGTTGGGCGGCTCTGCTGCAATACAGCATTTGCGTGAATGTATGTCGCCACTGTAGAAAGGGCACGGCCATGAGAACAGCATCAGGCATAAAGAAATCGTATCGAAGTGCACGTCCGCGAACAAAAAAGTGATTTCGCTTATTGGCAAACGCAGCCCTATCAGGTTCGCCTGGCAGCTTTGGAGGAAATCCGACGGGAATATCACCAATGGAGATACGGTGCTGAACCAAGACTTCAAAGAGTTTATACAGTCGTTAAACGATAACCAAGCATGGACAGAGAACAAACGCTGAAACAGCTAACCAAAGATGAGCTGATTGGCTTGTTAGAAGACGCAGCCAAGAACTGGCTGGCCCACGACGGCCTCTGGTTTCAGGCGGTGGAGCGCAAATACGGCCTGGAGGCCGCCGTCGCCTTAGATGCGGAAGCCTGGTGCTCTTTCACCGTTATCGAGGCCCAGCGGATCATGAAGCGATTGGGGATCGAGGAAGGGGGCGGTCTTCCGGCCCTCAAGAAAGCTCTCGATTTCCGCCTCTACGCTCACATCAACGTCCAGGAGATCATTGAGCTGGACGAGAAAAGTTTTGTCTTCCGCATGAACACCTGCCGGGTTCAGGACGCCCGCAAGAGACGGGGGCTTCCCGATTTCCCGTGCAAAGAGGTGGGCATCGTCGAGTACTCCGAATTCGCCCGGGCCATTGATCCGCGGATCGAGACCCGCTGTGTGGCCTGTCCACCCGGTCCGCATCCAGAGGAATACTGGTGCGCCTGGGAATTCTCCATCGAGCAGCCATAGATTTGTGAGGTAAATATGCCAGAGGTGATAGGAGTTCGCTTTAGAGAAGCTGGCAAAATTTATTACTTCGACCCGACGGGATTTGAGGATTTGAAGGTCGGCGCCTATGTCGTAGTGAATACGGCCCGAGGAGAAGATGTAGGCCAGGTAATCGTAGCCCCCAGGCAGGTGGCCAACGACGAAGTGGTGGGGCAACTGAAAGGTATCCTGCGGCGGGCCGAACTCTGGGACCTGTTGCAGATGCAGCATTTCCGCGATCAGGAAGAACAGGCTCTGGAAAAGTGCCGTCAGAAAATCGCTGAGCATGGCCTGCCCATGAAAGTGATCAAAGCCGAGTATAACTTCGATGGCAGTCGGTTAGTCTTTTACTTCACTGCGGAGAAGCGGGTTGACTTTCGCAAACTGGTGAAAGAACTGGCCCAAACTTTCAGGTCCCGAATCGAACTCAAGCAGGTCGGGGTGCGTGATGAGGCTAAAATGATCGGTGAACTTGGCCGTTGCGGACGCCCTCTGTGCTGCGCTTCCTTCCTTTGCGAGTTCAATCCTGTTTCCATAAAAATGGCCAAACAGCAGGATTTGCCCCTCAGCCCCATGGAGATATCGGGTATCTGTGGGCGTTTGCTCTGCTGCCTGGCATACGAAGACGATTATTACGCTGAGGTCAAAAAGAGGCTCCCCAAGGTCGGCGATGTCGTTGTCACACCCCATGGGTCTGGCAAGGTTACCGGCATCAACGTGCTCAAGGAAACCCTGAACGTGGAACTGGACAGCGAAGCGACTATTGAGATCACGGCGGAGGAATTGAAAACTGACGAGGAGCCAATCAGCCGTAGACGACGTAGACGCCGTCGCAGATCCTAGATTGAGAACCTGTCCTCTCTGGTGAACCCGGAGGTGGTGGAGGAGCAGATGAAGATGGAGTTGTAGTTATGGCCGTGTCTGAAACGATCGGTTTTGCGGTTCTGGGGGCTGGCATGGCCGCCGATTACCACCGTCAGGCCATCGCTGCCAACGCCGAACTGGGGGCGCGGCTGGTGGCCGTAGGCCACTACAACCCAGCCCGGTTTGCCGACATCAGCGCCCAATGCGGCGTACCCTGTGTCAACCAGGAGGAACTGCTGGCCCATCCTGAGGTGGACATCGTCTGCATCTGTACGCCCAGCGGCCAACATGCCACCCAGGCTATCGCGGCTGCCAGCGCTGGCAAGCACGTGCTGGTGGAAAAGCCCATGGCCCTGAGCCTGGCCGACGCCGACGCCATGAACGCCGCCTGTGATCAGGCCGGCGTCCAATTGGGTGTCGTTCTCCAGCGCCGGGCCGAGCCTCTTTTCCAGCGTATCTACAGTGCCATTCAGGCCGGAGACCTGGGCGATTTGACCCTGGGCGTAGTGACCCTTCCCTACCATCGGTCGCAGGCCTACTACGACCAGGCGGACTGGCGGGGAACCTGGGCCCTGGACGGCGGTGGTGTGCTGATGAATCAGGGCATCCACCTAGTGGACCTGCTCATCTGGTACATGGGCGATCCGGTGCAGGTGCAGGCCTATGCCGCCACGTTGCATCGGGATATTGAAGTGGAGGACACCCTGGCAGCGACCCTGCGCTTTGCCAACGGCGCGCTGGCCACCATCACGGCCACGACGACGGCAGCCCCGGGCTTTCCCCACCGGATCGAGATCTATGGCACGGGCGGTGGCATTCAGGTCGAAGGCGAATCCGTCTGCCGCTGGGAGTTAGCCGATCCAGCCAAAGGGACCGTAGAACCCTCGGAAATCAGCGCTCCCGCCAACGCCGGTGCCGGAGGCGATCCCCGGGGGATCAAGCCCGCAGGTCACATCGCCCTTTTCCGAGATTTCATCCACGCCTTACGGGCCAACCGTCCGCTGCAGATTGACGGTGCGGAGGGGCGGCGCAGTCTGGCTACCGTGCTGGCCATTTATCAGGCCGCCGGTCTGCTTTGAGTAGGGCGGCTTTCCATAGCCGCCGCGTCAGGGCAAGAGGCAGGTATGGAAACCTGCCCTATTTTACATCCCAGCTCTCTCGGCCAGCATCCGCTATGACCGCACGGCCGGCTTCTTCAGCAGCACCGCCCTGGCCGTGGCGGCCGCTGGTGTGGCCCGGCTCATCGCCAACGGCGGCGCCATGCGCCTGTTGGTCGGCGCCGAGTTGAGTGAGGCCGATGTCCACGCCATCGAAAAAGGCTGTGCCCTGACCGATGTGGTGGCCGAGCGGCTGGTGGCGGCCCTCAGCGAACCTGAAGAAGAACTGCTGCGCCGACGCCTGGAAGTGCTGGCCTGGATGGTGGCTTCGGGCACGCTAGAGATCAAAGTCGTACTGCCCAAAGGGCCGGATGGGCGGCCGCTGCTAGCTACCAGCGCCATGGACTACTATCATCTAACCAGGACTCTTTCCCTCAGAGAACGTTTCCAGCCTCACCCACAGTTCGAGCGGGCCTATCTACTCCAGACCGATAGCGGCCAAGTGGCCGTCACTTTCGACGCTGCCCTGTTCGATGAACACCCCAATACCCTGCGGCTGCTGTCTTATGGCAGTGAGGTCCTGGCTGCGCTGCTGGAGTTGGTGAAGGCACCGGAGTGGGGCACGGTGGGCAACATCGTCCGTTGCTCAGCCGATACCCCCTTGCCTTTGCGAGCCTACTACACGCTGGACGGGAAAGGCCTGCCGCGGCGTATCAAGCGATTGGCTGACCTTCGGGCAGCCCTGGCCGTCAAGCCCGAGGACCTGGTTTGGTCCGAGGAAGCGCTGGCCACGGCGAGGGCCGACTTTGAGCGGGAACAGGTTGCGTGGCAAGAGCGGCTGGCCCGGGTAGCTGCCGCGCGCCGGCACGGGGAACACCTGGCTCTGGAGGAGCAGGCACGCCAGACGCTGCTCCGCGCTGCCCTGGTCGAACTGGCCATGGCCCAGCAGGCCGAGCTGTTTGCACAGGAAGCGTTGCCGACGGCTTTCACCGAGGAGGCAGTGACAGGCCTCAAGCGTCACGGCTATCCTTTTGCCCCGCTCTTGAGGCTGGTCAACGTGGAGGGTATGCGGCCCAGCCCCACCGACCCGTTTTACACTGAGGTACAGGGGCAATCGCGAGAAGCCCTCAGGCGTCAGTTTGTGGTGCTACGGGATAAGGCGGCCCACCTGGTGGGCTTGCTGGCAAATGCCCAGGATTAAGAGTAGTTTTCTCAGGATCTACCGGACGTCGCTATCTGAGGGTATGTTCCAGATTTAGCGTATGCAGCGACCACTGACAATTGAGAGGTCTGGAAGAGGAGGGAACTGATGGAACTCTATCTGATTCAACACGGTGAGGCCAAGAGCGAAGCCCAGGACCCGCAGCGACCGCTTACCGAACGGGGGAGAGAGGAGGTCCAGCGGGTGGCGGCTTTTGCGGCCAGGGCTGGCCTGAAGGTCAGACAGATTCGCCACAGCGGCAAGCGCCGCGCCGAGGAGACGGCGTCCATCTTGGCGGAACACCTGTCACCAGCCGAGGGGGTGCTGGCCGTCCCAGGACTGGCCCCCATGGATGACGTCCATCCCATCGCCCAAGCCCTGCAAAAAGAAACCGCCCCGCTGATGCTGGTCGGCCATCTGCCTTTCATGGACCGGCTGGCAGGGCTGCTGGTCACGGGCGACCCGGACCGTTCGGTGGTGCGGTTTCGCGTGAGTGGCATCGTCTGCCTGGAGGGCGCAGGCAATGACTGGGCCGTCAAGTGGGTAGTCACGCCAGAGTTGGTTGCGTAGAACGCGGGGGCACGGAGGGGTGGAACACGCGGAGACCCT
>Ga0315309_1000500_pt1 | contig 23742 bp, 19 predicted proteins | sample TDP4_MG_FD_203080 | JGI IMG/M metagenome (GOLD analysis project Ga0315309, IMG submission 203080) | Freshwater sediment microbial communities from Lake Towuti, South Sulawesi, Indonesia - TDP4 | ecosystem: Environmental > Aquatic > Freshwater > Lake > Sediment | place: Indonesia: South Sulawesi...
TGACGAGGAAATAGGAGGTGGCGATGAATCAATTGCGTTAAAAATGGCAGAAAATAATTATCGTGCAATATCGGTTGAAGATGTATACTTTATTGAACTGACGCCATATACTTGGAAAGAGAAGTTCCGACAAAAGGTCAGAAGAGCTCGTCACATATTGCAAACACTATGGATGTATAAATATTTGATCTTAAAGAAGAAAGGTATATTTAACTCATTCATTTTACCTATGGAGATCTATATGTATGTTATAGCCCCCCTGCTTGCTATCCTCCTAATGATTTCTTCATTAGCTCTTATTGTAAAATATCCTTATGTACTTCTGTTTTTTCTAGCTTTGACAGTAGGATGTGTGCGAGAGCTAGCAATTACACATTTCACTGATACTGCATTAATGCTTCTAGCCATTATAGAAGAGTTAACAGGAAGAAAACATTTAACGTGGACCAAGATAGAGGAAATCCGATAGCCTTGATTTTTAAAGGATCTCAGAGGTAAAAACGAGTTCGTATCATACAGTTTAGTAGGACGGCAGTTTATGAATCGCTTAGGCGTGTTAGTGAGCGCGTGTTAATGAAGGCATCATATTTGTCGAAAGCAACGGTTTCGGTCATCATTCCAACAAAAAATGAGGAGCAAGTGATTCATGAGTGTTTATCCTCAGTGTTTAATCAATCACTAAAACCATCGGAAGTGATAATCGTTGATGGACGCTCAACTGATAACACATTGAAAATAGCTCGTCAATTTCCAGTTAAGGTCATTACTGAAGTAGAACCTACATCTCTTCCAAACGCGAGAAACCTAGGGATAGAAACTGCTAAAGGTGAAACAATATTCATTATGGATGCGGATGTAATCTTGTACAAAAATTGTATAGAGAATGCAGTTAAGTACTTTGAAGATCCAAACATTATAGCTGTAATTCCTTCTGAACAGAATGTAGCACATACTCGCCTTGAAAAAATTCAAATAAAATGGCTTCGTGGAACTGCGAATCCAGTTAGAATGGGAATCGGAATCTCCGTCTTTGCGGAGTTTTTCCGTAAAATGATCTTCAAGCAAATAAAATTTGATTCATATCTCGGATATGGAGAGGATGAGGATTTCCAAAAAAGACTTAAATGGCTTTACGGAGGTTCAGGAAAGATTATACATGCTCGTGATAGTAAGATTTTAGTTCATCGCCCTCACATATTTAAGGAGTTATGGGCACAATGGACTTGGTGGGGCAGAACATCTATAAAATACTTGTTAAAGGATCCTTCAATAAAAACAATTCTGAACCTAGGAAGCGACCTTACTCCCACGATTCTTCTTGTTCTCGGTTTTCTCACTCTATTTTTTCCCCAAGTTCTTCCCTTTTTAGTCCTAGTTTCTGCTCTTTTGGTTGCAAGAAATCTGATTGCATGCTATCGTTCGAAATTCACATATTTTGTTGAATTTATTGGTTTCGAATTCATAAGGTCTCTCTTTTTTGTCACCGGGATAATTCAAGGCTTCTTTTCAAAAAAAAGAGGGAAATAATGCATTTAAGAGGGTGATATGTCTTCAATGGCAAAGCAGTATGCGGTAACTAGAAAAACTGCTTTCTGGATTGCTAGCATTTTGAGCGTTCTCCTACTTGCAATTCATGTGGTAGCCTCCACGCATGTAACTCATTATGATACGACCGATTTGGGATTATTAACCAAGCTACCCTTAACTTTTTGGATAGGGCTTTCGTGTCTTGGAGTACTTCTGTATGTAAGCAGAAAGTCTGAACGCCGAACACTTATTGTTGTTGCGTTAATCTCTTTCTATTTGTTCGGTATACCAACGCTGATAAGGGAGAACAAAGCGGAATCGCTATGGATATCTTATCCCCTTTCTTCTCAAGGAGTGCGTTTGCTATCTGAAGGCCATCTAGCGCTTGGTAGCCTAAATCCGTGGGATTTTCGTAACTGGCCTGGATTTTTTTATTTCACAGCATTTATTTCGTCGTCTACAGGTCTACCAGCGACTGTGCTCTCTGATTATTTCCCTCTGTTAACAATAGCTCTATTAGGCGTAATCACGTATTCGATCCTTAGGTTACAATTAAACACTTTACATTCATCCCTCGGCGCTTTATGGTTTATTGGAAGTTTTTGGACGTCTCAGCACTATTTCGGTCCTCAGGGCTTTGCATACGTGATATATTTCACTCTCATTCTTCTTCTAGCAAAGCTTTTCTTTATTAAGAATAAACAAAGCATCGCATTTCCGTTGAGTATCATCTTTATGTTTACCGCAACAGTTGCTTCACATCTTCTCACATCTTTCATGATTTTAGAGGGTGTGGTCGCAATATATACATTGTACAAAATTTTACGTCTAAAAATTAAAATACATCCTTTTTATTCAATCGCTACCATCCTCTTGTTAGCATCTATTTTCTTCTCTTACCAATTACTGGTTACACAAAGAAGTTTTTATACCATCGCAGAGCTTTTGTATGAAAAAATTTCGCGAGGAGAAACCCCTCTTTATTATACGGCTTTATTACAGACTCGAATAGTCGGTTCTACCAGTTATCTGCTAGAGCTAGTGGGCACTTATAGCATTACAATAATAAACGTAGTTATAGCAATATCTGCAATTTTGACCACAGCTCTAGGCCTCTTGTTCCATAAGAAAGAAACAAAACATTACGTATTTTGGATCGCTTGGATCATCGCAGCGGGCATATTTGGTGTATCTATAAAATATGGATTCGAGGCAATTCAACGTGCTTTTATGTTCGCGCTCTTACCAACTTGTTATTTTTCAATTAGATTATTGAGCAAAAAGCCTGGAATCTTAATTCTAGTTCTCATGATATTGGTTTTCGTTCACATTCCAGCACACTATTCTGCCGAGATGTATATGTTGGTTCCTACGAGTGAATTCAAAGGATTTGCCTTCCACGCAGAACATATTCCGCCTACCGCAAAGTTTTTTTATTCATTGCCAAGTCGTTACTCAATTTCCTATAAGGAAATTAAAGGAGAGCAAACGTATATTCTCGCTTCCTATCAGGACCCATTGCCAAGTCCTGAATTCGTTAATAAGAAAATAGGAGAAGCAGAGTTTATAATATCTTCAAACTTGCAGAAAATTTATTATCTATACTTTTGGGCAGTTGATCCGCTCGAACATTTCAATTTTGATGATCACCATAATCGAATATACGATAACGAAGGTTTTCGCATATATGGGCGCGCATTTTTAAGCCCCCATCCCTAATAAGTTGATAGTATCAATTTAAACGACACGTTCAAGTGTGGAGAGAGGTTAAAATGGAACGTTATATAGGTGAAGCAACGAGAAACATGAGAAAACATGCACGGTTATCTTTTCAAATGCTATAGTATACTATACTATGGCTTTTCATTTCCAACTATACTATAAATCTTTGAAAAGGCTTCTATTCACATTATACTCGCTAAGTATTTTAGTGACCAAAACATAATTATCAGATGTAGCAAGGCAAGAAAATATCGCATTATGCATACAGTTAAAGCGCGCTTAGTAAACTATTTATTCTTACATGGGAGATTTAGAAAACCGTGCTCTGAAATCCCAGTCTTATCGGCTTTTTTGTTAGCTGCATCAAATACTTATAACTCATCATAATATTTTACTGTCGTGTCAAGTGGGAGTACCTGGTCCCACTGAAATCACCTAGCCATGTAAACTCAAAGCTACTCTCAAATATTGTTACCATTACAAAAACTCTTGTACAATTTTTCCATAGTCGCTTGGGTTTCCATTCCAATCAGCCAAAAGATAATACCAACCACGATCACCCCACTGCCATGCAGCATAGCCACTGTAGCCGTCTTCGTTTAATACAGTCATAAAGTTTCTTAGCCAAGTTTGTTCTGTGGCAGAAAGACCATCATTGTTATATGCTCCAAACTCGCCAATCCATACAGCTCGGTTATTTTTTAGCATCCAGTCCCATTTCCTCACCGACAGACTGCTTCTAATTGCTTCTTTTGTGGGAATATCCTGATGCCCAGAAGGTTGGGACCCATAACGATGCCCCGAAAAAATGACATTAGGTCGGTCTATAGGATTTGTTTGTTCAAAGTGGAAACCCATTTTGTCCCAACTTCCAATGCTCATCTCTTCAACTATAATTACTACATCTGGGTCGATTGCTCTGATAGTGTCTATAGCTTGTCTCATCTTCGTTTGATAGTTCTCATATGTACCTAATTGTAATGGTTCATTCAAGAGGTCGTAAAGAATATTGGTCCTTCCTTTATATCTTGTTGCTAATGTTTTCCACTGCTTAATCCAATCGTCCCATTTATCAACCATATACTTAGCTGTATCATGACGATAGACTCCATTAGCTGTTGAGCCACTTAAGTGCCATCCATCTAAAACAACGTACATTCCGTATTTTTCAGCCCAAGAAATCATGTTGTCCAGCCGTGTAAGGAAACTTGGATTATTCATGAGTCCTTGCTCAATCTCCCAGCATTCGATGACGATACGAACAACATTAACGCCCCAATTCTTCATGTAAACAAACTGTTGTTCAGTGCCACGCCCTTCGTACCACCAGAAATCAGACATAAAATTTACGCCTTTAAGATAAACCCTTCTCCCAAACTGGTCTTTAATCTGTGTACCTTCTACGCGTAATCGAGAAATGCTTGGCATACTACCTCTAACTATGAAGTCGTCAAAGTAAACGCTTGAATGAATAGCCGTTAACCCTACCTTTCCTGTTGTATGTCCATTATCTGTGACTGAGCAGATAAGTTCATCGTTAACGTAGACTTTTATTTCATTTCGTACAGCGGTTATCTTCAGGTTATACCAGATATTTTGTTGTACCTCCTGATAGTTTCCGAGTCCACCGTAAGCAAGCATTGAAGGACGTCCGTCGATGAAAGTTCCTATCGCTGCTTTATAACCATAGGCACCTATTCCAGCAAAATAATAGTTTCCCACACTTTCATGCCTAAATGCAATCTGACCTTCAGGCCTAGTAGATGCACTACTCATTATATAGACTTTAACGGTTATTTCGTAATCCACTCCAACATCGCCCTTGTAAAGAATCACTATCCTCTGATTATCCGATGCTGTTCCGGGGAGTTTACCGTCGTCGATGGTCCACACCCCACTTTCAATAGTCCAATCAGACAAAGTATTGCTAAAATCGTCCTTGAAAATCACAGCCGTCGTCGAATAGTTAATGGTTCCAAGAGATGATATCCTTTGACTACTACTATATTGTAAAGCAAGAACAGGTAAAGTGGCTGAGCAAATAATAAGAATAAGAGATGCAAATGATAAAAAAGTACGCGATAAGCTTTCCCATTTCAATTTTTTAGTCTTCTCCTCCTGCTTGTTTTCGTATACGGTTTTATGAAGTGTTCTGTCTTCAGATTGACGATATACATTTCCGATAAGTGTTCTGTCTTACGATTTAATAAATCTTTTCTTGCACACAAATACAGACAACATTCAAGTGACAGATGAAAACTGTTAGAACAAAACAAAAATCGAATTTATGAATTTAGATTAGAATTGGCGGGTTCTGTGAATTGAAGGAGACGTTAGCCCAAGATAAGCCTCGAGTAAGCATCGAATTGCCCGGATTGCCCTCGAAAAAAGCGTTCAAGATCAACTTACTTCGTTGATTTCATTTGCTTTGAAATCGTGAGGTCTTTCTTTTTCCTCCACGGGTTGATTAAAGGCTTTTTCGTAAACAAAACAGGAAGATAGTTCACTAATTTTCCTATCAGTCAAGCAATGAATGAACGAAGAGGGAACGGTGTGAAGGAACGAAATAGGAAGGTCGTAGTGGTGGGCTTAGATGGGGCAACGTTTGATGTTATTGGCCGTTGGGCAGAGGAAGGCAAGTTACCCAATTTAGATAGGATAATGAAAAATGGTGTTACTGGCCGTCTTTCCTCGGTAATTCCTCCTGTGACTCCCACAGCGTGGGCATCATTTATGACTGGGAAAAATCCTGGAAAGCATGGAGTTACGGATTTCGATATACGTCAGAAAGGTAGTTATCATCGAATAGTCCCAAACGCAAGTAGCATTGATGGAGAAACCTTGTGGAGTATATTGAGCAAGGCGGGATTAAGAGTTGGAGTCGTGCATGTTCCATTAACACACCCCCCTGAAAAAGTTAACGGCTTTGTAGTTTCTGGTTACGCCTTATCGCCTTCGATTTCAACCTATCCTCCGAATTTGGCCAGAGAATTATTTTCGAAAGTTCCTGGGTATAGAAGGATCTATTCGGATACGCTGCTTGTAAACTACGTACCAGGAATGGAGGATGCCTATGTTAAAAGAATTCTTTTCGCAACAGAAAAGGAGGCAGAAGTGACATTTTACCTCATGGAAAACTGCGAATGGGATTTCTTTATGACCCATTTTTATTTTGGGGATCAAATTCAGCACTTTCTATGGAAATATATTAACCCTAAACACCCAGCCTTTGACCCGGAAGGTTCAGAGAAGTACGGAGATGTTATACTCAAATATTACCAGAAAATTGACGACGTAATGGGACAAATTCTAAGAAAGATCGACGTGAACACGACCATGATTGTCATGTCCGATCACGGTATGGGACCATTGTATAAACGTGTATACATTAACCATTGGTTAAGAAAACTCGGATTACTAAAATTAAAAGAATCGAATCCCACGGAGATTAGACATTGGCCGTCTAAACTTGGATTTTCAAGAGAAAAGCTCTTTAAGCTAGTTGAAAAGCATAGCTTCCCGAAGTTTCTTATGAAAATAGTTCCGCGTTCGATAGCCAGGATATTCTACTGGGGCGTGCCAATAGCGTATCCCACCTTGGATGATATTGATTATCGCCGAACAAAGGCATATTCAGCTGGACATGTAGGACAGATATTCATTAATCTCAAGGGGAGGGATCCCGAGGGCATCGTACCCGAGGGAGAATATGAAGAGCTTAGAACGTACATTACCCAAAAACTTTACGAATTAGCAGACCCGGAAAGTGGAGAAAAGATCGTTGACAAGGTATTTAGAAAGGAGGAAATATATTGGGGGCCGTATATTGAACAAATATCTGATCTGCTATTCATAATGAGGAACATGGCTTACATAACTCAAAGCTCAATGGGTAGCGGCACTCCTTGGGAATTTGGTCCAGATCTGAACTCCTTAACCGGCCCTCCCGGCTATTTCACAGCATGGCACAGAATGGATGGAATCCTTATGGCTACCGGTCATGATATAAAGAAAGAAGCCACCATCGAAAATGTGAGGATCATAGACCTCGCACCGACGATTCTTCGCATATTCGATGTTCCGATACCATCTGATGTCGACGGGCGTGTCCTAAAGGAGATTTTCAATCCAGAATCTCATTTGGCTAAGAATAAAGTTCGATATCGAGTTCAGGAAGTGTGTGAAAGAAAAAAATACCGTTTGACCGAAAAGGAAGAAGAAGAAATTAAGAAAAAGCTTAAAGCACTAGGGTACATGGGCTAGATTCGCACCTGAACGGCGGTTTTGTGATTAAGTGTTTAGGTTTTATCCGAGCCGTAATTGAATCTGAATAAAAACTCATGAGTTACGATAATGGTTCGAGTACGAAAAGTCGTTTTGACGGGTAATGTGCGATGAAGGCTAAGGTTACCGTGGGTATGTGTGTGAAAAACTGTGAAGCAACTGTTAAAGAAGCCATTGACAGCATCGTTAATCAGGATTACCCGCATGAGCTTATGGAAATTATTGTCGTAGATGGTAATAGCAAAGACAAAACATTATCTATCATAATCGATAGTATTTCAAAGACAAACATGCAAGCGAAAATATATCACGACAAAGGAAAGGGACTGGGAGTTGCAAGACAGATAGTGGTTAATAACGCATTAGGTGAGTATATAGTTTGGGTTGATGGCGACGTCATATTGCCGAAGAATTACCTGCAAAAACAAGTAGAGTTCATGGACCTGAATCCACACGTAGGTGCGACTCAAGCAAAATGGGGAACATCCAAAGGAAGAACCATAGTTGCTGTTCTTGAGAATATGAGCGCACTAGATTACGGGTTTGAAGATGCAAAGACACCATTGAAATCACTGGGTGCCGTAGGAGGCGTTTATCGCGTTAGAGCCTTAAGACAAGTAGAGGTTTTAACGGACGTATTAAAGGGGCTGCAGAAGACAGGGATGTCACAGCTAGAATTAGGGCGGCAGGTTGGTTACTTACTTTGAATAAGAACGTAGAGCTTTATCACAAATACAGGGAAACTTGGAAGGGTCTGTGGGATCAATATTCTTGGTGGGGTTACGGAGCGCACTATATTATCCATATACATAGGTTAACGTCATATTGTGTATGGCCACACTATTTACATAAGATTTCCCCCCGTAGCCTTTACGTCTGGACTTAGGCGTTCCTTTCGCGCGTACAAAGTGTCGCATCAAAAATATCGTTTCTCTTGCCATTCCACAATTTTCTAAAAATGACAGCTTGGTGTTTTGGGTTCGTTAGAAGCCACAAGGAAGGCCATGAATACCAATATTCGAAACAAAAGAGGCAATTATATTTTTGAACAGATTTCTTGAGTTTGTGTTGGCTATACAACCTACGATGTGCTTACAAACCGAAATTTACTAAAGCATGAAATTACGTGTGTGAAGGTCATGCATGCACGCGAATTTATGAATTTAGATTAGAATTGGCGGGTTCTGGTGAATTGAAGGAGACGTTAGCCCGAGATAAGCCTCGCGTAAGCATCGGGATGCCCGTGTTCAATGGAGAGAAATACTTGGAAGAGGCATTAGACTCGATTCTGGCGCAGACATATACAGATTTCGAGCTAATCATTTCGGATAATGCCTCCACCGACCACACCCAACAGATTTGTCGTTCGTATGCTGCCATGGACAGTCGCATACGTTACTATCGTAACGAAAGAAACCTCGGGGCCCCCAAGAATTTTAACCGCGTCTTTGAGTTGTCCTCGGGAGAGTACTTCAAGTGGGCTGCATATGATGATGTGCTTGCTCCGGAGTATATACAGAAGTGTGTCAGTGTACTTGACAAAGACCCATCCATCGTCCTGTGTCACTCTAAGACGGGTCGTATCGATGAACATGGCACACTAGTGGGCATCTACGACCACAAGATGAGAATTGATTCACCGAAGCCACATGAACGTTTTGGTGACCTAATCAGCATACATAATCCATGTTGGGCCATTTTTGGAGTGATACGGACGAGTATACTGAAGAAGACACCACTCCATGGAGATTACCGGGGTGCGGATGGAAATCTACTTGCAGAAATTGGCCTTTTTGGTCGAATGTATGAGATCCCCGAATACCTGTTCCTTCGAAGAGACCATTCACAAGCATACACAAGAAGGTTTTGCGGAAATCAGACTTTCAAGTCCATAGATGATTTACACGAGCATATGGCTTGGTGGGCAAGCGATAGCTGGATTAACTTCACCGCTTGGAAAAATTGCTTCGAGTTTTTCAGGTCTCTAAGGCGTGTTCCGCTGAAGTGGTCCGAAAGAATGTTATGCTACAAACAAATATTTAGGTGGTTTATTATAGAAGGATGGAGGTTGATGGGCGATGACGTGGAAGTATATTTTCTGAGCCGTTCAAGCCTCGGACGCAAGTTGGCTTCAGCCGTCAAGTTGATCCTGAGACGTACAGTGATTCCAATCATCGAAAAGGCGTTTCAAGAAAAGCTTTAAACTTCGCTAGGAAAATAGCTAAGAAAGACATTTTATGACCGTCAAGAAATTCCAAATTAGAAAGACTTAGATGCGGTAATTGCTTTACCAACTCATCTACAGTTGTATGTTCAAAACAAGCTGCTGAAGCTGGAAAAGATATTTTTTGGAAAAGCCCTTGGCAAGAAATGTTCATGAAGGAAAAGAGATAACATCGTCAATTAAAACGCAGGGAAGTAAGATTGATGGTAGAATACCCTTTCTAAGCTCTTAAAGCAAAAATTCTAAGCGGCGGAGGATCAGAAGGTTATGAATTCACAAAGAGGTAGAAGAAATCGTGCGTTTGGATAAAACCTTGCGCAGTAGGAGAGGTTAAGACATGAATGGCCCAAAGCCATACACACAAATATCAAGCTGCCGATCTTGTGGAAACCCTAATCTTGAGCCAATTATGTCTTTCGGTTGTACCCCTCTGGCGGATGCCCTACTCACGGAAGAACAATTAAAAACACCGGAGTTGACCGTCCCACTTAACCTAGTCTTCTGCCCAAACTGCGCCCTTGTACAGATAACAGAAACCGTGAATCCCGAAATCCTCTTCTGCAGAGACTATCCCTATTTCTCCTCCTCCTCAAGGGCGTATCTAAAACACTCTCGGGAAAACGCTGAAGAACTGATTAAGTCGAGAAAGCTGAATTCGAACAGCCTGGTTGTTGAACCTGCCAGCAATGACGGTTACATGCTCAGAAACTTCTTGGAACGTGGGATCCCGGTTCTTGGAATCGATCCAGCCGAAGGACCTGTTCAGGCTGCGCAGAAAGCAGGAATTCCAACCCTTTGTACTTTTTTTGGGAAGGATCTTGCAAACAAGCTTCGGGGAGACGGATTATTGGCTGATGTCGTGATCGCCAACAATGTATTAGCCCATGTTCCAGATCTTAACGGTTTTGTGGAAGGCATTCAAACAATATTGAAAGACACTGGTGTGGCAGTTATAGAGGTGCCTTACGTAGTTGACCTAATCAGCAACTGCGAATTTGACACAATCTATCATCAGCATCTTTGCTACTTCTCAGTAACAGCTCTGGATCATCTACTCAGAAGACATTCCCTTTTTCTCAATGACATAAGGCATCTTCCTGTACACGGCGGATCATTGCGTCTATACGTAGAGCATCGAGAGGATGTAAGTGAATCGGTACGATCACGATTGAAAGAAGAGGCAATGAAAGGGATCGATAAGATCGCTTACTATAGCGATTTCGCTGATCGCGTCCGTGAAATACGAAATGCTTTAGTGGATCTACTCTGGGAACTTAAGCGAAGAGGAAAGACCATCGCTGCCTACGGAGCGGCAGCGAAGGCAACGACCTTACTGAGTTACTGTGGGATTGATAAGAAGCTTGTGGATTATGTGGTTGACTTGAATCCTTTCAAACACGGCCGCTATATGGGGGGCAATCATTTACCTATCTTTCCACCGACGAAGCTTCTGGAAGATATGCCAGACTACATTTTGTTGCTAGCATGGAATTGGGCAAAGGAGATTATGGAGCAGCAGGAAGCCTATCGGCAGAAGGGTGGCAAATTCATTATCCCAATACCAAAACCCATAGTTGTCCAATGAGATTCATCGAAGTAGTCCTGAATTAGACAACTATATTACAGGTGAGGTTATCAAATGGTTGAGAAAACTCTAGCTACCGTTGGATGTGTAGCATTGATTTTGTTGGCAGGAGGCATTTTCGCCTACCAACAAGGATACACACCTACACCTACTAGTTTCCAACCGCCGGATGGAAAAATTTACATTGGAGCTTGGTTAGACGGCATGAGAACCTACAACGATGTAAAATCGTATGTTACAGAGTGGAAACAGAAAACAGGTAAAGGAGTTTTCCTGGTTGGAACCTGGTGTGATTTTGGGCCTCAATATAATCCTACAAAATATACAGATGTTTGGCAAGAACTTATTAGGGAAGGAATTTTAGGTGGAATGGTTGTAAATTGGGCGCCATATACTGACTGGCGAAACACATCTGATACAGAGACGGTTAAAAAAATAGCAAATGGTGACTATGACGGATATATACGATCTGTTGCTGAAAAAATCAAACTGTTTCCATATCCTATCTTCATACGGTTTGGATCTGAGATGAGTGGTAGTTGGTCTGGGTATGGATACGATCCCAACATCTTTATACAGGCTTGGAGACGAGCACATTACATTTTCAGGGCTGTGGGAGCAAAGGCTCATTGGATGTTTACTCCTGCTCTTCAACCACCTGGTAAGTATCCTCAATGGTATCCGAATAGGAGACCTTGGAAAGAATATTATCCTGGAGATGACTATGTAGACTGGATTGGTATGAGTTTTCATGCTACGAGCATGTATGCCATGAACAAAACGGCGACATTTAACCAGTGGATGGCGTGGGGTGAATACTTGGAGTTTGCAACGCAGCACAACAAACCCTTTGTCTTCGCTGAGGGAGGGGTAGACCGCTCTTGCACAAAGTACAATGTCCCGCTAGCATATCAAATGAGCTACATAACTCAATTCTTTGATTTCATGAATACACATGACAGAGTGAAGAGCTTCATTTGGTATGACTTGTCCTACGTTATTCAAAATCCAGACCTATTAAACGCTTATCGCCAAGCAATCGCAACTCCACGGTATATAGACAAACATACGCCGACGTTCAGAATCAACAGCCTCTTGATTAGTCCTACCGAGGTTTCTAGGGGTGAAACGATCAGGATCTCCGTTGACATCGTGAACACCGGAGATGTCATGACCACGTACACGCTAACCTTAAAGATTAATGGCGTGGTAGAGGCAACCAAGGAGGCAACCCTAGCTGGAGGAGAATCTGCAACGGTTACGTTTGAGGTGGCTAGGGATGTTGCGGGAACCTACAACGTCGAGGTCGATGGATTGACGGGAGCCTTCACGGTAAGACCATATCTTAGACCTGCGGAGTTTCAGGTCAGCGACCTTTCAATCAGCCCTAAGGAGGTAAAGGTGGGCGAGGCGGTTACGATCACATTTAAGATCACGAATATAGGTGGGTCTGAAGGCACATATACGGTAGTTCTAAAGGTCGATGGCCGAGTGGAAGCGACTCAAGACGTAAGGCTGGCGGCTGGAGCTTCCACGCATGTGACATTCAAGACGACCAAGGGCGTTGTAAGAACCTACCATGTAGAAGTCAACCGGCAGACGGGAACTTTTGCGGTGAGAGAGGTGGCGGCACTTCCACCGCCTCCATCGCCACTCGAACTTTGGTTGCCTTACATTGGTGTTGCCATTGTTGCTACTACGATCCTAGCTGCAGCGGCGCTCCTTATCAGAAGAAGGAAACAAGCAACGTCGTTTACCTCTAGACCCGCTCCTTCATGTGGTATGACTTGCCCTATACGCTATCCATTCCAGAGACATTAAACGCTTATCGCCAAGCAATCGCAAACCCAAGATATATACCGAAATAAAACACTAGGTGTCATTTTAGGACGGTAGGCAATTACCATACAACCTTGAACCATATGGGGATTCAATGTGGTTCTGCTTGACCAAGAAAGATGTTGATTATACTTTGGAATACTTAAAGAATAAACCAGATCTGTTAGATTTCTTCAGACACACCTTTGCTCCTGATGAAATCTTCTTTCAAACTATTATTATGAATTCACCTCTGAAAGATACTGTTATGAACGATAATTTGAGATACATTGATTGGTCTAGGAAAGGAGTGCCTCTTTCTGCTTTCTTAACTATTGATGATGCAGACAATTTGTTGAACTCATCAAAACTCTTTGCAAGAAAATTCGATATTGAATTAGATGAAGCGATCCTAGATTTAATTGATAGCCATAAAAGTAATTAGCCTTGTGGCACCTACGACCATAATGTGAGAACTTCTTCACAAAAACTCTTTTCACAAAAGCCACATGGGCACTTTGGAATCAATCAGCATGAATAATCCATGTTAGTGGACTTTGGTCATGCGTGCAAGTGCACTTGGGATGACATCACTCTTGGGAAATTACGTGCACGCGGATAGGAATATACTAGCTGAAATTGGTTTCATTGGACAAAATTCCCGGGTACCTTCGAAGAGAACATCCTCGAGCATACACAAACAGGTATATCCACAGGAAGCACGTGAATTACCGAGAACAAATGGACTGGTGGGGGCAACTACAACTGATGAACGGAAAGTTCAGTAACTTAAGGAATTGCCTAGAGTATTTTAAGTCAGTGGGCCCTTCCACGGAAGTCTTCCGTGTGTTATGCTACTAAGAAATTGGTAAGAGATCACATAAAAGGAGCTTTTTGATGCAAAGATGCGCTTAGACGATGTCGAAGAAACTGCCGATGTCACTATAGGGATTTGCGTAAGAGACAATGAAAGAACTATCAAAGAGGCTATTGTAAGTGTGTTAAATCAGACTTTTGATAAAAAACGTATGGAAATAATAGTAGTAGACGATGGTAGCAGTGACAGAACATTATCAATTATTGCTGATATTGTTTCAAAGGCTGACATAAAGGTGAAACTATACTCTACTAATGGAGACGGTTTAGCGGTGGCAAGACAGATGGTTGTAGACAAATCGCGTGGAAATTTTATAGTTTTCGTCGACGGCGATATGGTTCTTTCAAATGATTTTATACAGAAGCAGGTTGACGTGATGAATAAAAATCCATTAATAGGAGTTGCTGGAGGGAAAATGAAGGGTAGATTAAGCAGAAACTTGGTCGCTGAACTTGAGGGCATATCGCAATCACGTGATTATGAACTTGAAATCCACAGAATCTGGAGACGGAATCTCAAGAAATTGGGGACAGGTGGGAGTATATTTCGTCTCGCTGCCATAAAGGAAGCTGGAGGTTTTGATACAATGATTAGAGGAGCGGCGGAAGATGCAGACATTACAGCAAGGATCAAGTCGGCAGGATATTTGCTATCTGAAAGCCAAGCTGAGTTCGAGCACGAGTTCAAACATACCTTAAAAGGTTTATGGAATCAATATGCTTGGTACGGCCATGGAATGCATTACTTTTATCACAGGCACAAAGACTTGAGGGGCCTAATGTTAGTATATTTTTGGCCAGTGACGTTTGTAGGAGGCATTGTTCGTTTAATACTATCCTTCCAGACTATGCACCGAAAGATTGCTTTTTTACTTCCGTTTTTTAACCTTTTTAAAGCTACAGCATGGTGGTTTGGCTTTTTTAAGGCTCATCAACAAGGCTATGGGCGTGAATACCAATATTCGAAACAAAAAAGATAATGTATTTTGATAAGATACAAAAAAGCCAAAACAAAAGCCAAACCACCATGTATTTTTGATAATATAATCGAACAAATAAGAAAAAGAAAAGGAGAAGAAAAACATGCGTGTGTTAGTAACAGGGCATAAAGGATACATAGGCACGATTATGGTGCCGATGTTACAGGCAGAAGGGTTTAACGTTATAGGGCTTGACAACGATCTTTTTGACGGATGCATCTTTGGCGATCAGTCCATCTGTGGAGGCATCCCAAATATCCCATACGTGAGAAAAGACGTACGGGATGTTGAACTCTCTGATCTGCGAGGGTGTGATGCTGTTGTGCATCTTTGCGCACTTTCAAATGATCCGCTTGGATACTTCAATCCAGAGATGACACTTGAAATCAATTATGAAGCTTCAGTTAGGCTGGCGAAACTAGCCAAGAAGGCTGGAATCCAACGTTACCTTTTTTCATCGTCGTGCAGTGTCTACGGTGCCTCTGGCGCAGACATGGTGAATGAGGAGTCGAAACCAAACCCAATTACTCCATATGGGACATCAAAAATGCGCGCTGAAGAGGATATCTCGAAGCTAGCTGACACTAGCTTTAGCCCGACTTTCCTACGCTCTGCAACAGCTTATGGTGTATCTCCCATGTTGCGGTTTGACTTGGTTCTTAACAATCTGGTTGCCTGGGCCTATACCACTGGAATCGTGTTGCTGAAGAGTGATGGTACAGCATGGCGTCCAGTTGTACACATCCAAGACATATCACGAGCTTTCATAGCTGTTCTTGACGCCTCCCGCGACTTGGTTCACAAACAGATTTTCAATGTCGGCATCACGGAAGAAAACTATCGAACACGAGAACTTGCTGAAATTGCGAAAGATACTGTGCCCAACTCTAACATTAAATACGCAAGGGATGCCGAACCCGACCAGCGATCCTATCGAGTCGACTTTAGCAAGATAGCCCAGACACTGCACAAATTCAAGCCACAATGGAATGCTCGCCTAGGAGCAAAGCAACTTTACGAAGCATACAAAAAAGTTGGAATCACCCTCGAAGAGTTTGAAGGACCCAGATATAGGCGTATCACACACCTCGAAAATAGCGTTAACACCGGCCGTTTGGATAAAACCCTGCGCAGGAACGTTGAGACATGAATAGCCCGAAGCCATACACAGAAATATCTGGATGTCGATCCTGGGAAACCCTAATCTTAAGCTAATAATATCTTTCGGCAACACACCTGTAGATCCCGAGACCCTATTCTGCAGAGACACCCCTATTTCTCATCCATTTCAAAGGCGTATCTAAAACACTCTCGGGAGAACGCGGAGGAACTGATCAAGTCGAGAAAAAGCTTAGTTGTTGAACCTGCATGCAATGACGGCTATATGCTCAAAACTTCTTTGAACACGGAAATCGCAGTTCTCGGAATCGATCCAGCCAAAGCTCCACTGGAGGTTGCACAGAAGTGATGTCAAGCGAAAAAGCAAAAAGATCGCTGCTTATGGAGCTGCAGCGAAAGCGACAACTTTACTTAGCTACTGTGGGATTGATAAGAGCCTCGTGGATTATGTGGTTGATTTGAATACCTTCAAACACGGCCGCTATATGGGAGGCAATCATTTGCCTGTCTTTCCAACAACCAAGCTTTTGGAAGAAATGCTAGACTACGTTTTGTTGCTGACATGGAATTTTGCAGAAGAAATTTTACAGCAGCAGAAGGCCTATAGAGAGAAAGGAGGCAAATTCATAATTCCGATACCCAAGCCAATAATTGTCTAATAATAACTATGCTCTCAGGTCTAGGAATAATTTCAAAATTAATGAATAGCCTATTGCTCATAATGGCAAATTAAATCAATGGGGAAGGCCTTCCGATGCATATCAGGTTTGTTTACCCAGACATAGAATCAGACCCAAATAGACCCAGACACAGACCCAGCTCGCTTCAGCTTGGTATAGGTTATGTATCCGCTGTGCTCAAGCAGGGTGGCCACAAAACATCGTTGCAACACATTTACAAGGCTGTATCCAAGGAAGAATTTTTGAAATGTATGGAAAAAGAAAAACCTGATTTAGTGTGCTTCTCGTCCACCACCAACCAGTTCCAATATGTTAAAACATTTTCAACATGGGTAAAGGAACTCGATCTTCCGATACTGTGTGGAGGGGTGCATGCAACATTAGTACCTGAAGAAGTTATAACACTGCCGACCATTGATTTTGTGTGCATCGGCGAAGGTGAATATCCCGCGCTTGAGTTGGTCAACGCACTGCAGAATGATGAATCAATTGAAAACATAAAGAACATCTGGTCTAAAAAAGATGACACTATAATAAAGAATGAAATTCGCCCTCTCATATCTAATCTTGATGAGCTACCATTTCCAGATAGAGAAATTTTTGATTACGAAACTATATTGAAAACTAATGGTTATCGTGCTGAGATCATAGCAGGTCGCGGCTGTCCCTTTAACTGTACTTATTGTTGTAATCATGCGTTACGCAAGATATACGATGGTAAGGGCAAATATGTCCGCATGCGTAGCGTTGGCAATGTGCTAGAAGAGATTGAAGAAATTACAAAGAAATATAAAATCAAAAAAATAGTTTTTCACGACGATATTTTCACGCTATTTCCAGACTGGGTAAAGGAGTTTTGCGAACAATATCCAAAACGTTTCAACATGAAATTTGGTATCAATGCAAGACCCGAAAGCCTTAACAAAGATATAACCACTGTACTAAAATCAGCTGGCTGCGAGTTTATTGCAATTGGTATAGAATCTGGTAACGAGTGGTTGAGAAAGAATGTGCTTAAGAGGTATACGACCAATGAGCAAATAATCAATGCATTCAAAAATGCCAAGGAAGCTGGTATCAGAACCTACTCGCTCAATATGGTAGGTTTGCCATATGAAACTCCTGAGATGATAGAGGATACCATAAAAATCAATAAAATCATATCGCCGCACGACTTCCAGTTGTCGATATTTTATCCTTTCCCAGAAACTGAGTTATGGAATTTATGTAAGAAAAAGGGTTTTCTCACGGATGAGCATAGAACAGGCTTCATGGGTGATAGCATCCTTCAGTTACCGACGCTTTCGAAAAAGCAAATAAGAATGTACTATGAAAAATTCGAGGGTGAGGTGCTAGAACATTATATCAAAACACATTATCCTTCGGCAATAATACCTTTCTATACTATTCTCAAGATCATGTTTGGACAAGGGGCTGCATGCAAGCTTCTTATTAGGAAAGGTGTGCTATTTAAATTAAAGTCTTTGCTCAAGCCTTTGAGGATACTGCTAAGAGTCACTCCGCGCGCGCGCGCGCGCTAAAGGCCTACCGGCAGAGAGGCGGCAAGTTCATTATTCCGGCACCAAAGCCTGCGGTTGTCCAGTAATAATTTATCTCCATGAAATATTCCATTAATCGTGATAGAAAAATAGGGCGGACTTTTTGCTCGCCAAATAGCTGGTAGCAGAGCAGAGCATGCTGGAAAGAGTGCAGACGCCATTTATAAGAGAAGGGCAACTTGTATGGAAGCCGATATTATTAAAGTTATGGAAGAAAAATGGGATTATCTCATCATTTTAGATGCGTGTAGATATGACTATTTTTCAAAAGTTTATAAAGATTATTTCTTGGGGGAGCTCAAAAAAGGAATCTCTACAGGATCTAGCACTCCAGAATGGTTTAAAAATTCTTTTCTAGACTTTTATGCTGACGTCATATATGTGTCTGGAAATCCATATGTTAACTCAAAACAAGAGATAGACGAATGTTGTGCAAAAAAACATTTTTTCAAAGTTATTGATGTATGGGATTTTGGTTGGAGTGATAAACTAGGTACAGTCCCTCCGAGAAAGATCAATGAATATCTTCTGAATTTTCGTTTCTTTTTCCCAAAAAAAAGATTCATAATACATTATTTGCAACCTCACGAACCCTATCTTTCTAGAAATTTTTCTGTAGAGAGCATTCTGAAGCATACGTATGGACATAGAAATGGTTTAGAATGGGCCCAAGGAATGCGGGCGCGGCAGCAAACTTCTCTTGAAAAATTATTGAATCTTTTCTTTGTAAATACAAAGTTAATGAAAAACACATGGAAGATCCGAAGGTTGTTAAACTTACCTCCTATACAGCCAATGGAGGCTGTTAGAAGAATATATGGGGTAGATGGTTTAAGAAAAGCTTATGAAATAAATCTTAAGATCGTTTTAGAGTTTGTATCACAATTATGCAATAAACTATTACATTATCAACCAAATAAAAACATAGTAATTACGTCAGATCATGGTGAATTACTTGGAGAAAATGGAGATTATTGCCACAAGTCTGAAAGTAGAGATCCAATACTCCGAGAAATTCCCTTTTTTAGGGTTAAATGTGTAAAAGCGCGCGAATTGAACCCTGAATGAGCGCGCATGTAAATCGCTGAGAATCAACTTATTGTTTCTACTGAAAACCAGAGAAGACTAGCGCCTTAACATTCATATTCAAAACACTTAGAGGAAGCGGGACACTGCCTAGTTGATTGCGTACACACGCGCTGTAATATTTAAGAGGTAGGACTTGAAAAAATGAAAATTTTGGATGTTGGTTGTGGTTCAGACCCAAAAGGGGACGTTAACGTAGATTTATTCGTTGACCCTATTCAACGGTGGGGACAAAGAATTGACCCAAAAAAGATCAAGAATTTCGTTTTTGCAGATGTTCATTATCTTCCATTTAGAGATGAAAGTTTTCAAATTGTTTATAGTAGTCACTTGCTTGAGCATTGTTTACATCCACTTAAGGTTTTGGAAGAGTTTCATAGAGTTTCCAAAGCTATTGTTTACCTTGAAGTCCCTTACGGCGATAGATATCCCGACGATTGTCCCTCTCACCTTTACTCGTGGACTATGAAAAGTTTTCAGCATTTATTGTCAAAAATTTTTCCTTATGTCGAAATTCATAATGTCGCGAGAATTGCTCATACCTTAAGAAGTGGAAGATGCGGACTCTCATTGATAGGTGACCTATTGCTAATAGTTTTTCGGAAGATCCGCCATACAATTTTATGGAGAAAACAATTAGCCGCAATATGCTATAAGTACTCAGTGAAAACAACTGATTAAGGCTTTCTGATTTCAGATGAGCGCAAGAGTCAAGAACTTCAACATTTTTAAGGCTTCGCTTTTTCCTCAATAACTAAATATATCTTGCTAGAGGGAGATTTAATGAACCGTAAGTCGAGAAAGCGGTCTGAACGAAAGGAGTTTACAATCGTGTCAATACCTACACCGTTGTTTAAGAAGGTTAAAGAACGAATAAAAGGAACAGGATTCACCTCCGTATCCAGCTACGTCAAATACGTATTAAGAGAGAAAGTAGCCGAGGAAGAACCTGAAGGTCCTTTCACTAAGAAAGATGAAGAAAGGCTAAAAGACCGACTAAGAGCCCTAGGCTACATCGAATAGAGTGATAGTCATTGCCCAAGAAAGTTGAGGGAGTGAAAGTGATCACGTCAGCGAAAAAGTTCTGTCCAAGTTGTGGTTCGGAAGGACTGTTACTCTTTTACGAAGCCAGAGATGTACCTGTCCACAGCTGCCTGTTGATGCAAACGCAACAGGAGGCTCTGAGGTTCCCGCGTGGCGACATCGTCCTAGGTTTCTGTAAAAAGTGTGGTTTCGTTTCTAATGTTGCTTTTGATCCATCGGCGGTGGATTATTCAACAGATTATGAGGACCAACAGTGTTTCTCGCCGACATTCAATACTTTTGCTCAGAATTTGGCAAATCATCTAATCGAGAAATACGATCTGCATGAGAAGGACATTCTGGACATCGGTTGCGGGAAAGGGGATTTCTTAGTACTGCTCTGCGAACTGGGTCACAACCGCGGTGTAGGGATTGATCCCGCTTGCGTAAAAGATCGTATCCGCAGTAGGGCTTCAGACCGCCTGACGTTCATCCAAGACTATTACTCCGAGCGCTATGCTAACTATCATGGAGATCTGGTGTGTTGCCGCCACACCTTAGAGCACATTTACGACGTGGCTGGATTTGTCAGTAGCGTGCGGCGCGCGATCGGAAATCGTTTGGATACCATCGTCTTCTTTGAAGTACCCGACGTCACTCGCATACTACATGAACTAGCATTCTGGGACCTCTACTACGAACATTGCTCCTATTTCAGCTCTGGATCACTCGCGCGACTGTTTCTTTCCTGTAAGTTTGAGGTCACTGATCTTTCCAGGGCTTTTAGCGATCAATACCTCCTCATCGAAGCGAGACCTGTAAGCGAAGCATCAGGCAAGGTCCATGAATTAGAGGAAAGTGTCGAGGAGATTGCAAAGGATGTGAAGTATTTCGCCGTACATTGCCGTGAAAAGCTAGATCAGTGGAAAAAATGCCTGCAGCAAATTGACGCAGATGGAAAACGAGCCGTTGTGTGGGGGTCGAGCTCCAAATGTGTGTCTTTCATGACGACGCTCGGTATCAAAGATGAGATCAAGTATGTTATTGATATCAATCCATACCGCCACGGTAAGTTCCTCCCCGGCGCTGGTAAAAAGATCATGCCGCCGGAATTTCTGAAGGAATATAAACCAGATGTCACCATTGTGATGAACCCCATCTACTGCGATGAAATTCGGCAAATGCTTGATGACATGGAAGTAACCACGGAGGTGATCCCTTTTTGAGTAGAACGACGGCGAAACACCTGAACACGTTATCTGAAAATCCATGTCCTATTTGTGCTTCCCAACATTTGAAAGTTTTTTTTGAGATGTTGGATGTTCCGGTCCATTGTAACCTTCTATGGGCAAGCTGGGATGCGGCCCGGCATTGTCCCAAGGGGGATATTAAGCTGGCGTTCTGTCCTGTTTGCGGCTTTATGACAAATCTAGCATTTGACTCAGCCCGTCTTGAATATGCACAGCGTTATGAAAACTCTCTGTTTTATTCGCCTCTTTTTCAAGATTACGCGAGATCGCAGGCAGAGCGGTTAGTTGAACGCTACGATCTATATGACAGAGACATCATTAAGATCGGATGTGGCCAGGGTGATTTCCTGCTATTGCTCTGCGAACTCGGGAATAACTGTGGGGTGGGCTTTGATCCAACCTACGTTAAACGAGAAAAGTATAGTAACGCAAAGGATCGGGTGAAGTTTATCCGAGATTTCTACTCAGATAGATACAAGAATTACAAGGCTGATCTCATTGTTTGTCGACACGTACTCGAACATATCCAGGACCCAAAAGGCTTTCTAGATACGATACGACGGGCAATTGGCAATCACTTAGATACGTACGTGTTTTTTGAAGTACCAAACGCATTGCACACTTTTCACAGACTCTTTGTCTGGGACATTATCTACGAGCACTGCTCATATTTTACGCCCATCTCCCTGTCGCGCACCTTCTCATCCTGTGGGTTCCAAGTCCGCGAGGTTACTGAGGAGTATGAAGGGCAATATCTCTGCATCGATGCTGTGCCGAGCAAACAAAGCGCGCTAGACTCAGGGCATGAGCAGCATTACGAGGTCAACCAAATTGCCCGAGACATAGAATCGTTTGCTGCCACTTACCGAAAAAAGGTTGAGAAATGCAGACACAAAATAGAACAGATAGAAGGCAAGGGGCAGCGTCCAGTAATATGGGGAGCGGGTTCAAAGGGCGTTACCTTCTTGAATACACTCAAGAATACACAGATCGAGTATGCGGTAGACATCAACCCCCGCAAGCAGGGTATGTATATCCCAGGAACAGGGCAAAGAATTGTGCCACCCGAGTTTCTTCGAGACTACCAACCAGATGTCATCATCGTGATGAACCCGATATATCAGAGCGAAGTCAAAGAGCTTACGAAGAGGCTTGGAATAACCACCAATTTCATTTCTGTATGAGGCCTAGGCTTGTCATCTTGAAATGAGAATCCTTGGAGGGTTTATGTGTCCGCTGAATTAAGCGGTGTTGCCAAAGTCTCAGCTGGGGGAAGGGGCAAAAGGCGCAAAACTACAACGATTCTGGCTTCTCATCAAATAGGGTGTATAACCCATCTCCACATAGGACCAAAACTCCCTTCGGTCTTAACGACCACCACGCAGCGTCACCAGTGATAAGGTGACAAAACAGTGATAATTAGGCCTACCGCAACGGCATTTCCCCACAAGGACCACCCATATCACTATCTTGACATCAGCGTATCGCGAACTCAATGCGAACTTAAATACGCAAGTGATAAGTGATAAAGTACTGTCTTGCCTCGAGTTCGCTCTTATGATAAGAACCCGGCATCCGGGGCTCGTGATAAAACCTGTTATAAAACACGATCATCAGAGCGCGGTGAACGCCGATGGCTGAAGAAGCCGTAAATGAAATTCCGTAAACTTGTGGAGCACAAAGCCAAAATGAGAACCTCACATCTTCACCTTCCACGCAGCAAAACATCATTAGGCATTAAGGCGACCACCTTACTACTCGCAACCCTAGCCATCTACCATCAAGACTTAACCATGATCGGAAATGAGGCTATACGAAGCGAGCTCATGAGTCACATACTCGCCATACCCTTCCTACTCTCCTACCTACTTTACCGAAAAAGAAAAATGCTAAAAGCGGATATCCCATTCGAAACTTCCGCTCCCAGAGGAAAAACAGTTTTCACTCATGAACTCGTCGGCATCACGCTATGTCTCCTAGCCTTCCTACTATACTGGCACGGATCCTAC
>Ga0315309_1000501_pt1 | contig 23718 bp, 25 predicted proteins | sample TDP4_MG_FD_203080 | JGI IMG/M metagenome (GOLD analysis project Ga0315309, IMG submission 203080) | Freshwater sediment microbial communities from Lake Towuti, South Sulawesi, Indonesia - TDP4 | ecosystem: Environmental > Aquatic > Freshwater > Lake > Sediment | place: Indonesia: South Sulawesi...
TGATGTATTGAAAATCACAACTACATGCAAGCGACCGCTGCAGCCATCTTCTACGCGTTGAGTGGGAATGGTGCCAATTAAAAATAAAGGGTTAACCCTGCTTGGATAGATCGCCGAACATATTTGACGGACTAGGAAGACTTTTTATGATAGACTTTGATTATCAAAAGGCGAGGCACACATGTGATATCACACATCACACCTCACATAACGCGTCACACACCGCTACAATTTTCCAATGACTACATTGGGCACAGTATCACTTGAGGTCTGTAAAGGATTTAAATCAACAAATGTGACATAAATTGTCCTCTTTAGATGATTGATGCCTTAATATGGCTGTATTTGACGTATTTGTGACCTGTGATATCACAGTTTACACTGACTTTGGTTTTGATAATCGCTCTAGGCTGGTTTCTAGCTCTTCACGTAACATTTTTACTATTCTTAGGTGTTCATCGATGACCTCTTTGCCACTCAGCATGTCTTTGTAGGCGCTCATGTAGGTTTGGAGCTTGTTTGCGGCTTCCAGATACGGGTCTAGACGGGGGTCCTCAAACACTCCTAGATATCCAAGAAGAAGTATGGTATAGATGGATTGTATGACGTTTCTTTTAGCTTGTCTCAACGTTCTGTTGAAGGAACCGCGGCTTACTCCTGCTTTTAATAGTCGTAATTTGGCTTTTTCTTCATTTTTTAACGGTTTTTCGGCCATATTATTAGCTAAAACATCGATTAAGAGTGTTTCAAGCTGTGTTTTTGATATATTACTATTTTTTGCCAGTATTTTTGTAATGGGGTCATTTATTGATTGCGTTAACCATTTTTGTACGTTTTCTTTGAGATGCAAATTATTCACCGGAGGGTCCGTCTAATGGATACAGTTTTGTATACCAGTACAAAAAGCTTGTGGTCCTTTTCAGTAATCATCGAACAGGTTATTATAAGACGACAAATGTAAACGTTTTATGTTTAAGAAAGCATAACAGTATATGGTGATGGTATTGGTAAAATGCGTTGGGACTGCAGCAAGATTAAGAGGAATTAGACCCTCTGGGATTCGTCGTTTGTTCGCTTTAGCGCAGGGCGTTCCAGACGTGATCAGTATGGGGTTGGGTGAGCCAGATTTTACTCCTCCTTCTCATGTTCTGGAGGCAACTAAACGAGCTCTAGACGAAGGTAGAACACACTATACCCCTAACATGGGTATTCCAGAGTTGCGGGAGGCCTTGTCGAAAAAGGCAAAGCAGGATTATGGTTTGTCGTATGATCCGGAATCTGAAATCTTGATCACGGTGGGGGGTTCTGAGGCAATTTTTCTGGCCTTACTAGCGCTTGTTAATCCAGGCGACGAGGTGTTAATTCCGGACCCAGGTTTTGTATGTTATGAGTCTGACGTTCTGCTGGCGGGCGGTGTTCCGGTGTCGATGCCGGTGCTTGAGGAGAAGGACTTTAGGCTTGATGCTCATGATGTGATGTCTCTGATCACAGATAAATCACGTGTGATGATCATAAATTCTCCCAGCAACCCAACGGGGGCGGTTCTGTCTTATGAAGATATAGTGAGGCTGGCCAAACTCGCGGTGGAGCGTGATTTGGTTGTGATATCTGATGAGGTTTATGAAAAGGTCACGTACGACGACGCTAAGCATTATTGTTTAGCTACCTTTCCTGGGATGAGAGAGCGTACATTGGTTGTGAATTCCTTCTCTAAGACCTACGCCATGACGGGTTTTCGTGTTGGTTTTGTGTTTGGTCCTAAGGAATTAATTTCTTCGATGATGCTGATTCATCAGTTTGCTGTTGCGTGTGTCGACGGCCCAGCGCAGTACGGCGCAGTAGCGGCGTTAGCGGGTCCACAAGACTTCGTGGATAATATGGTTCGAGAGTTTGACAGGCGGCGACGACTTCTTCATTCAAGGATAAATGAAATTGAGGGCTTTCGTGCTCTTCTTCCGAGGGGAGCATTTTACATGTTTGCGAACGTCAAAGGGTTCGGTGTGCCGTCTCAAGAGTTTGCGGAGCATCTTTTTAGTAAAGGAAAGGTGGTGACTGTACCGGGGTCCGCGTTTGGCAAATACTGCGAGGGCTATCTACGTTTCTCCTATGCAACAGCATATGAAAAGGTTGAGGAGGCGTTAAATCGAATAGAGAAGGTTGTAAAGGTTCTTAGGTAGTCGGTGCTCCTCCCTCAAGGAGGGTCCTTAACTCCTCCTCAATGTCTTCGCTTTTTCTAGAAGTTTAAGAAGCTGTGTCGTGAAGTCTTCCACTTTAAGCTCTCTAGCTCGAATCGTTGGGTGCGTTTTGATTGTGGTGTATGCTCGCAGGATGTTTGCTATCGTAGCCTCTTGAAAAACAAGGGAGGATTCATTTTTCAGTCGAATGCATACTCGCAAGTGATGGTGTCCTTTAGGCACTCCTATCAATACTCGGTCTACGTCCTGGTTTCGAATTATATGGATTTTGTTCATGGTCATGCCCCTCATAGGGTTTCTGCTTGTTCCTTTAATGAATTGAACACTTAATCGTTAACCTCAACAAGATCACCAAATCTTATAGGTTACCGCCTCTTTAACAATATTTGCAAAACGGTGGATAAAACCGCGTTGTTAGGACAAATATTTAAGGGATGACGATATACTGAACATTGGCGGAGTGGCCGATTAAAGTAGGCTGTAGGAGGCAGAGCATGGGTAGAAGGCGTAGAAAAGTGGTTCGTATTCCTAAGAAGCGCTTGCCTAGGGTCTTCCTCTGTCCCCGCTGCGGAAAAGAGGCAGTCAAGGTTGAGTTATTGAGGGAGCGAGGGAACGCCACAGTGCGATGTGGAAGTTGTGGCTTAATGGACGAGGTGCCCATTAAACCCGCGTTTCGGGAAATCGATGTATACTGTCGTTTTACTGATAAGTTCTATTCTAGGGCGACCAGTACATAAAGACGCGTTTGCAGTTAGCAGAGTATATATGGAAGGAGCAAAAAGCCAGTTGGGCGGGCTAAAACCTGGTTTTTGAAGTGTAGCATACCATGTTTGAATTTGAGGATAAGTAAATAATGAACCAAGAACACCTGCTATTTGACAAATTACAATAGCGAATATAAATTTTTGACTAGTCTATACCGGGGGGAGGGAGGTGAAGTCTAAAACAGGTTGGAGTTTGGTTTCTGATTTGGGGTTGGGGTTTGGGCTGAGCCCTGTTTAGGATGCGCAAAATCCAGCAACAAAGCACCAAAGCTGGACATAAAACTAGCGCGCGCTACGTGCTTTTGAAGTTTAACCTAAGATCCTAGCCTCTTTGACGCAATAGTGCTTGCTGTAACTAGAATGCTTAAAGCGAAAGTACTCTCCAAAAATTTATCTGAGGGTTATCGACGCACGAGAACATGAAAACGTTCCCTTAGGCATTTCCTGACAGCTTATAAAGATAGAAGTTGCTAGGAGAGAACTCTAAGAGGATGAGCGTCCGAACCATGCTTCGAGTGTTACCTTTCCTTTCATCTTTCTTAAGCCTTCGTTCATTTTTTCGAGGGCTTTTCTTACCCGGTCTTCGGAGAAGTCTCGTTCGTGGCAGAGGAAGTCGACCACGCCTTTTACGTCGGGCTCCCTCCAAACTAGCTTATAATTGTCCGTGACCCTTGGGTGGAGGAAGATTTCGCGTATTCGTTGAGGGTCGACGGGGAACGCCGCCTCTTTTAGCTGGGGCAGGTTTTCGAGGCTTCCATACTCCTTCACGAGCTTGAGAGCCGTTTTTGGTCCAATGCCCTTCACCCCTTCAGGGTTAAAGTCGGTTCCCACCAGAATGCCGACATCGACGAGCTGTTCATGGGTGACGCCTAACTCCTTAAGAACGCGGTCTAGTTCCACCACCTCTGGTATAACCTCAACATACACGTTTTTTCTCGGGAGCTTTCTCCGCCCGCTGATAGTTACGTTTCGGACAAGCTGGGGGGCACCGAAGAGGAGGCTGTCGTAATCTTGACTGGCGCAAAAGTTGGAGTCTCCCTTCTTGGTGAGGTAGGCGGCTTGGGCTTCGCCTTCAGAGGGTGCCTGAACCCACGGCACGCCCATCAAGTTTAAGAGTCGCTTCGAGTCTTCTGCCATGTAGTCTTTCAGCGTGGAGGTCATCTGAGCGTATGAGCGAGCCTCCTCGATTCTGCCCTCTTGCAACGCCTTCTCATACTTTATCAGCGCCTCCTCCTTCACCTTTGCTCTGCGTTTGATTTCCACCTCCTTGAGCGCTGGCGGCACTCCATCGAACACGTAGACGGGTTTAACGCCCATCTCCACGAGGTTAGAGGTTCTATAAAGCAAACCGCTTAAGTGGCTGGTTATTTTACCACTTCTATCTTTAAGGGGGGTCCCATCCGGCTGCCGAATAATGGCGAGAAACTGGTAGAGGGCGTTGTAGGCGTCGATGGCGATGGACTTACCGCCTAAACTCTTCAAATCCACAACCGTCTTAGGTACCAAATCCCGCAGGTTCACGCCCAAGGCATAACACCAATATTTAGAGACGGTACTGAAGTATTTATTTGTATAAAACACGTTAACATTTAAGTTAAGGTGTAGAGGCTTCTAAGAACACCTTTTCAGTTTTATCAAGACTCACGTCGTTCATGATCACCGCACTATGTTGCAAAAGCAGGTGCAGACCTGCGCTGATCCATTTATTTCGCTGTCTCCTTCCCCTTCACTAGCTCAATTCGTCTCTTCCCTTTTGTGAGAGTAGATACGTAGATTTTGCCCTCAATTTCCATCCTCATCAACGTTTGGTTGAGGGTTCCAAAACCGATATCCTCATGATCCTCCTTCAACAGGTCATAAAGCTCGACGTCGGTCAACGGACCCCTCTTCTCCAGAATCTCCACGATCGTAACGTAAAGTGGGTGGGGTCTCCACGTTTTCATCGATATTCGGTTGCTCCTTCAAACTACGCTACGGGCGTGGTGGGTTTCTGCACCCGCCGAACCTGCCTCATGAAACCCTTATACCATGCCTCCATATCCGGCAATATGCTCGGCCCAATTTTCTCCACAGCCTTTTGGAAGTCGATGAGAGTGACCTCTTTAGTGTTAATGTCCCTACGCAAGGCATTCATGGCAGCCTCACGGCAAAGCGCCTCAATATCTGCTCCAGAATAGTTCTTGGTTGTGCTGGCTAAATGGGATACGTCTACGTCTTTCGCCAGCGGCATATCCTTCGTGTAAAGCTTGAAAATCTCCAGTCTTGCCGCTGCATCTGGTTCTGGAACATAAATCAAGCGGTCAAACCTTCCAGGTCGAAGAACAGCGGGGTCCACGATGTCGGGTCTGTTGGTTGCGGCGATGATTACCACGTCCTCCAAGGTCATTATTCCATCCATCTCCGTCAAAAGTTGGCTAATCACTCGCTCTGTAACGCCGCTGTCAGCGTAACCCATCCCCCTCCTCGGCACGAGGGAATCGAACTCGTCAAAGAAGATCACGGATGGAGCAGCCATCCTCGCCTTCCTAAATACCTCACGAATCGCCTTCTCCGACTCGCCGACCCACTTAGAGAAGACCTCTGGACCCTTTATGGTGATGAAGTTAGCCTCGCTCTCGGTAGCAACCGCCCTCGCCAACAAGGTTTTTCCACAACCAGGTGGTCCAAAGAGAAAAATTCCCTTCGGGGGCCGTATTCCCACTCTCTTGAAAACTTCAGGGTTTTTCAAAGGCCACTCCACCGCCTCCCTAAGCTCCTGCTTCACTTCCTCTAGACCACCGATATCCTGCCAGTGAACCGTAGGCACTTCGATGTACACTTCCCTCATGGCGGTCGGCGTGATCTCTTTAAAGGCATTTATGAAGTCTTCCATTCGAACCTCCATCTTATCTAGAACGCTGGGCGGAATTCGCTCTTCTTCCAGATTTATTTCAGGCAGATAACGACGCAAGGCTTTCATAGCTGTTTCACGAGCCAACGCAGCCAAATCCGCCCCCGTATAGCCATGCGTCATTTCTGTAAGCTTTTTCAAATCCACATCTTGAGGTAGCGGCATTCCTCTTGTGTGGATCTGCAATATTTCATGCCGTGCTTGCTTGTCCGGCACTCCAATCTCTATCTCCCGGTCGAACCTTCCGGGTCTGCGGAGAGCGGGATCCAAAGCACCGGGCCTGTTCGTCGCGCCGATGACGATAACGTTTCCTCTTCCCGCCAATCCATCCATTAGTGCGAGAAGCTGGGCAACCACCCTTCTCTCCACTTCGCCGGTGACTTCCTCCCGCTTAGGAGCGATGGCATCAAGCTCATCGATGAAAATGATGCTGGGCGCGTTTTGTTGAGCCTGCTGGAACATCTCGCGGAGTCTAGCCTCTGACTCACCGTAAAACTTGCTCATGATCTCCGGACCGTTTATAGAGAAAAAGTTGGCCTCAGATTCGTTTGCCACTGCCCTCGCCAGCAGTGTTTTTCCGCAGCCTGGTGGGCCGTGAAGTAGTACTCCCTTTGGGGGTTCTATCCCAAGCCTTTGGAAGAGTTCAGGGTGTCGTAGGGGGAGTTCAACCATCTCTCGTATGCGTTGAATCTCCTCATGGAGTCCGCCTATGTCCTCGTAGGTGGTGCGTGGTACGCCCTTTACTTCGGGTGCGGGTTCATTTAAAATTCGTAAGTTTGTTTCATAGGTTATTCTGACGATTCCATGAGGACTAGTTTTGGTTACAGTGAAGGGTATGGCTTGCCCCAACATCATAACGAGGGTAGTGTCCCCCTCCACGAGAGTTCTTTCCATGAGCCTGTTTTTGACGAAGTTGGTGAAGTCTTCATCCACATTTAATCGCATGTCAATGGGAGCCAAGACAACGCTCGTAGCGTCCTTCACCTTTCCCGGTCGAACGATTACATACTCGTTGATCGCCACCCCAGCGTTCTTACGGGTAAATCCATCAATTCGTATGATTCCTCGATCTTGATCCTCAGTGTAGGCCGGCCAAGCTATTGCTGCAGTGGTTCTTTTTCCCACGATCTCAATAACGTCGCCAGCGGAGATGCCTAACTTTTGCATTGTCCTTTGGTCGATTCTAGCGATTCCCCTGCCTACGTCACGTTGTCTAGCGTCGCCAACTTTCAATTGAGCCTCGCTCATAGCGTCGCCTTCCCTCTGGTTTTCAACGCCGTATCTCGAAAAGTGCACCTTCTATATAAACATTGAGGAGTTTTAGATTCTTCGAACCATTAATGTTTGTATCTCGCTGACCTCATTAATTTTTTGTAAACGTTCCTCTATCTCTTCCAAACCTCCCGATTTTTCCTCGGGGATAACGATGTGCGCAATTAATGCGACGAGACCGAAGGCTATGGGTTCTTCGACAAATTTATAAACTGAAGCATACTCTGGCAGGGTTTTCTCCACTTTCTCTTTCAACATAGCAAGGTCGATGGTGATGTCCGACGGAAAAATTTTGATGGAAACCACAACCTTTGACATGTTTTTCCCTCTTTACGGTCCAACAAACCCACACTTTGGACAGCGATAGGTCCTTCCAAACCTACGACATTTAGAACAGCGCCAAATAACTATTTCCCCACAGCTTGGACAGGGAAACTTTGTTGCCTCCGCCCCTGGAGCGATGAGTCGATTGCATGAAGTGCAGGTGGGCATGGCGATGCTTGCTGTACTCACGATGACCCCTCAAGGGAGATTGGATATAGACGGCACTTCCTTATATGTGCTACCGTTTACGGAGGCTAAGGAGCTCTGCCTAGACTAAGAGACGGGGTATTGGTGGCGTAAGTGGGGCGGAATTGTTTAAAGGGATGTTGACAAGAATTTACTTAAGATTGGTAGCTCACGAGGAAGATCTTTGAACGAAAGGACTGATGTTGTCGTGGTCGGAGGTGGTCCTTGCGGTTCCTTCTCGGCTTTGACAGCGGCGAAACTGGGCGCAGAGGTCGTGTTGTGCGAAGAACATGGGGAAATAGGGGTTCCTGTATCTTGCACGGGTCACGTAAGTATTAGTGGCTTGGAACGCTTGAAGCTGCATTTACCAGAGAAGGTCGTTGAGAACAGGATTAATGGAGCTTTTTTCTATTCACCGTCTGGTAAAGAATTCATGATCAGATGCGCTTCTCCCGTGACTCTCGTCGTTAACCGAGAATTGTTTGATAAGTATCTTTCAGAACTTGCGATGAGGGCAGGGGTGCAGTACCTACTACAATCAAGAGTGGAATCGTTTTTCTTAGAATCGGGATTTGTTAAGGGGGTCGTCCTTCAAAAGAGGGGAGTTAAAGAAACTTTATCGTCGGATATCGTGATCGATGCTGAAGGCTGCTCGTCCGTTCTTTTAAAAAAGGCTAGGCTGAAAACCCTCGACAGATCTATGATTGTTCAAGGGGTTCAAGCAGAGGTGGACCGAGTGGACGAAGTAAGCATGGACATGGTTGAAGTGTATCTTGGAAGAAAATATGCGCCTGGTTTTTTCGCGTGGATAGTTCCCAGGAGAGATGCCTCAGCCAAAGTGGGTTTGGCCACGAGGATGGGTGATCCCCGAGAATACTTACACCGATTCATGCGGGAGCACCCCGTAGCGTCTAGAAAACTGAAAAGGAGTAAGGTTACCCGTGTTTCTGTTCATCCTATTCCGCTTGGAGGAGCTATTCCCCAGACGTATTCGAGTGGACTCCTCATTGTAGGAGACGCCGCCTCGCAGGTGAAACCAACAACTGGAGGAGGCATTGTCTCCGGGCTCTTGTGTTCTAAAATCGCGGGGGAGGTTGCGTACGGGTCCTTACGAAACGGTGATTTTTCTGAGGCGTTTCTGTCACGATACCAGTTTCGATGGAGAGAATTAATCGGTTTTGACTTAGCTGCGATGTTAATAGTTAGGAAGATGCTTAACCGGCTACCTGACGAAAAAATTGATCAGCTCATCAGTTTGTGCACAAAACTTGGGATGGATCAGATCCTGCAGGAAGCAGGAGATTTAGATTTTGAGGGGAGGTCGCTGGTTCGGATGGCACGGTATCCAACGACACTAGTTATAGCGTTTTATTCCGTACTGTCATCCTTGCTTCACTGACCACATATTTCCCTTCTCCAGCAACTAAAATCATTCCATCATAGATGATTAAGTGGTTGGAGCAAAGGCAGCGCTACGGTTGAACGAATTAAACTATGATATATGTCGGTTGATGGAATATATCGGCTAGCGAAGTAATTTCCATATATTGATACGCAATACACAATATTCTGGGGCGAAACGATGCAAAGCAGGTGCGAGTTTATTCTGAAGGGCGTTAGGCGGCGTGAAATGGTTCTGGAAACGATGCGGTTGTTGTTGAGGCTAAAACTAGTGACGAGAAGGATCGATTTGACGGTTCTCGCTGTTTATTATAAGGTTTGCAACGTAATGTTAAGAGCTATGGTCAAGATAGTTTGGAGAAAATAGTGAATTTCGGTCTCTTTTCTTTGATGTGTTTAAAGGTGAAAATAATTTTGTAGACCCCTATACCCCCGGGTGACTAGACAGTCCTAGACAGGCTTATACAACGGGGACACTTTTCCCGCCGTTTTCATGGCCGTTTTGGGTTACATAGTTATAAGAGAACAAACTGTCTAAGCACATTTAAATCCATCAAAGATAATTAAGGTGCCGATTACACATGTCCACGTTTGAGTACAAGCAAGTCATTGTTATACGCGTCGATCTGAAAATGAGCAGGGGGAAAGTGGCGGCTCAGGCTGGGCACGCGGCTGTTTCCGCGGCTGAGGAAGCGAGGAAAAGGCATCCTGAATGGTGGGGTGCTTGGATGGAGGAGGGACAGTGCAAAATAGCGGTAAAGGCAAGGTCCGAACAAGAGCTTCTGGAGCTCGAGAAAAAGGCCAAGGAATTGAAGTTGTCATCTGTTCTAATTTCTGACAGAGGTTTAACGGAGCTTCCTCCGGGCACGATAACCTGCCTAGGAATTGGTCCCGCCCCTTCCCATCAAATAGATAAAATAACAGGTAAGCTCAACCTTCTGTGAGGCAGGTCGTTTGAGAGTTCCTAGACTGGAGAAAGAACTCGGAATGGAAGTTTATGCCTCTCAATTCCCGGGAATTGGGGGAAGAATCCGCCAGTTTTTCGAGGACTTTGTGGTTGAGGAAGTCTTGGTGGATGGGTCGAGGGCTGAAGTGCAACCGATCGAACCTCGGCAAGTTGTTGGAGAGGGGCGCTACCTTATTTGTGTGTTAGTTAAGCGGGGCTGGGATACCCTTCTCTCTGTTAAGGAGTGCGCGAAGCGGTTGGGCATAGGTCAGAAGCGCGTTCAAATTGCGGGCATGAAGGATGCTAAGGCTTTGACTGCTCAGCACGTTAGCCTCTACGGCATCGACCCCGAGCAGATTTTGCAAGTTAAAATTAAGGATATCACCCTTTATCCACTGCGCTTTTCTGATGAAATGGTTTTTCCCCACCTTCTCTTCGGAAACCAGTTTCATGTTTTGATTAGAGCTATATCTCGCTCTTCTTCAGTGGCTGAACAACGGATAAAAAACGTGCAAAGCGAGTTACTGAACTTGGGCGGGTTTCCTAACTTTTTTGGCCATCAACGCTTCGGCACGGTCAGACCGATCACTCACTGGGTGGGCAAGTTTCTCACGCAAGGCGACTTAGAAAGGGCGGCACTCGTCTTTCTTGCTCAACCAAGCCCCTACGAGCATCCTGAAGCAAGGGAGGCACGGCAACAACTACAGAAAACGCAAGACTTCAAGGAAGGGCTTCGCAACTTCCCGGAACATCTCAAATACGAACGCTCGATGCTCAGCCACTTAGTCAAACAACCGAGAGACTTCGTGGGTGCGTTCCGAAGACTGCCCCTGAAGCTACGTAAACTCTTCCTCCAAGCCTACCAATCCTTCCTTTTCAACAAATTTCTCAGTCAAAGAACCCAGCAGGGCATCCTCATAAACGAGGCTCAAACGGGGGACTATGCTGTATACCTCGACAGTCACGGGCTTCCCACCACTAATTTCGTGCAGGTGACCGCTCAATCCCGCTCAGGCGTCGAGGAGGCGTTGAATGAGGGGAGGATGCGCATCGCCACTCCACTCATAGGTTTTCAACAATCTTGCTCAGAAGGAGTGCAAGGTGAAATCGAACGGGAAATTCTTGAAACCGAAAACGTAGCTCCCCAACACTTTTACGTTTCAAGCATACCCGAAATAAGCGCACCAGGCGGACTACGAGCAATCTTGGCGCCCATCGTTAATCTTTCCGTTGAAAAACCAACTAAAGACTCGGCAAACCCCTCTAAGCGAAAGGTAATGTTAGGCTTCACGCTGCATCGAGGCTCTTATGCAACGGTCCTCTTACGGGAGTTTATGAAGCCGCAGGACCTAATAAAAGCGGGTTTTTAGCTAACTTTTCGGTTTTTACAGCGCGTCAAAAAATCCAACTTCCCCCTTCCTTTCTAGCTGGTTTACCTCATCCCGCAGTCTGACGCGCTGTAAAAACTATGGTTAACCATTAAAAGCCTTATTAAAAGCCAGACCAGCCTTTTATTAGTGGTGAGGGTCATGTCTGAAGTTGACGAAGCATTAGCGTTGGCTGGGGTGGAGGTTAAATCTCCAGCTGCCATGCGTAGGCGAGACGCTTGCGATAAGGCTTTCTTAGCTGTGATAAAGGCTGTTGACCTGTTGCTCGTTAAGCACGGTTATCCTGAGCCTGAACGCCATGGGGAGCGTTTCGCCTACCTGCGGGAGTTAGAGTCTAAGGTTCCCGAGATCGGTAAAGCTGAGCTAAGCGAGAAGCTTGGAGCCCGCTTTGGAAAGGCACATATAGCATGCTTCTACGAAGGCAAAATAGAGCTTGCCAGGGAAGAAGTTGAGAAAGCTAGACAGCTAATTGAAGAGATAAGGAAGTTCCTTAGGTAGGATTGCAACGTCTAGGATGTTGGCTGAACCAAGTGGGCATAGTTGGTGGCTTTCTGAATTCAGTTATTAAGGACCCTTAGCCTCTTCCTCGTCCCGTATTACGAGGCTGAAGAAGCACTGCCTAGGTGTATCAGCAGCTTGAACGGCGAGATGATGTGGAAAACAGAAAACAGAAGGGAGTTGCTGGGGATCACCACTAGCTTCTGAAAGCGGATTTTTAATGAGATGGCAATATTTTCAGGGGAAAAGGGGCATTATATAATCACCGTAATATTTTCCATTTAGGGTGTGAGCCTAAAGCGGTCTCTTGGAAACAGCACAACCTCTCGTATATTTTGTTTTCCCGTCAGCACCATCATCAGTCGTTCAAGACCCGCCGCCCATCCTGCATGAGGAGGCATCCCGTAATCGAAAACCTGCAAATGATACTTAAACGATTCAGGCTGCAGCCCCTGCTCCCTCAACCTCTTAACCAAAAGGTCCTTAGAGGGGACACGGGACCCTCCAGAGGCGAGCTCTATCCAGCGCCACATCAAGTCAAATGCCTCGCACAACTCTGGCTTGTCGTCTCGAGGCTTAATGTAGAACGGCTTCGATTTAGTCGGCCAGTCAGTGATGAAGTAAAAGTAGGGATGAAGTTTGCCCAGCGTCCTAAACGCGGGGGTGGGGATATCCTCACCCCACGAAACCTGCGTTCCCTCCTCCCTCAACTCCCTAAGTATTTCATCGTAGGTAAACCGTTTAAAGGGCGTTCTCGGCACATCCACCCTATGTTTTAGAATTCTTAGCTCTTTTCGGCAACGCTCCTTCACAACCCCACACACATGACATACAAGTTCTTGGAGAATACTCATCACGTCGTCTGCAGTTGCAAAAGCCTCTTCAATATCGATAGAAACGAACTCGCTTAGGTGGCGTCGGGTGTGCGATTCCTCAGCCCTGAAAAAAGTGCCTATTTCAAAAACCCCCTCAAAGTTCATGATCAACTGCTCCTTATACAGTTGAGGGCTTTGAGCAAGGAAGGCCTCGCGTCCAAAATATGCCACGGGAAAGAGCGCGGCTCCTCCCTCGGTGGCGGAAGCAATAATTCTTGGCGTATGCACCTCTGTAAAGTCCTGTTTCGATAAGAAGTTACGTATAGCTTCCAGCACCACATGCTGAATTCTGAAGATCGCCCGGTTTTCGTCTCGACATAGGTCCAGAACACGCGCCTCTAACCGCACGTCAATCTCCGCCGGAGTACGACCTGTTACATCTAGGGGAAGCGGGTGCTGCGCAACCCCCAGCACTCGAATCTCGTCGGGAATGACTTCAGCCCCTCCCGGAGCCTTCTCCATCTTCTTGACAGTTCCTCTCACGCCGATGCTGTACTGCCTCTGCAAGGAATTGGCCTTCTTCAGCACCGCCTCATCGACCTCATCACGTGGGACAGTAATTTGGACGATTCCCTCCTTGTCTTGCAGGATCACAAAGCGTATTCCACCCAAGTCTCGAACGTCCCGAACCCATCCTAAAAGGATGACTTCCCTTCCATCCAGCTCAGGCTTGATGTCTACCGAATAGTGGGTTCTGCGCCACCCTCCCAGTTTATCAGTTTCCATACGTAGACCTCCATGCTAACCCGCGAACTCCACCCTGAGAGTCATTCCACGAACCTGCTGAGCGATAGCTTTTAACGCGTTTGTGTTGATGGGAGGGGGTCTTCTTCCCCTCTTTCTCAAAATTACCCGGGTTTCGGTGCTTCCGTCAGGTAGCCAGATTCTGTTTATAGTTATGATGCTTAACGGCGCGAATAAGTCTTCCAAAAATTTTCTCTCATCCACTCCATGTTCCAGCACACGAACGGTTTTTCCCAGTTTTTTCCCCAACTCCTTAACGATTTTTCCACCGTAGCTCAATAGACGGGCTACGTCGCCCCTTCCAACGATCAGGGCGAGGACGTCGTTCGCCTCCACTGCCTTATAAAAATAAACTTCTTGGAGGGAAGGATACACGCTTTCAAGCGAAAGAAGTAAGCGACCGACCTTTAAATCTACCTCACTTACCTCCCCTAACCTAACCTTCTCTCGACACTTGTGACATAATATCCCGCTCTTTAAGCAGAAATGACAAATGTTTGCCATTTTAGGCATCTATCTACCATCGTCCTCATTATCTTGAAGCGGTATCATACAGAAAAGCATTAATATCATATAAATTTACCGAGCGTAAATTTCATCGTTCACTCTTCTTCAAAACGAAACCCGGAACTGCAAACCCACACAGGTTCAAAATTCTGGTAAAGATTCCTAATTAACCTCGCTTACTCTTGAGAACTTTGAAATAAAGAGGGGGGCGGAGCCCCTTTTCCGTTGTTAGGTTTTCTATCTGGTCAAAGTGATTTCGATGGTGCTGACGTTTGTAGGCGTGCCACCCTCTTCGCCGGGTGCCAACTGTTGCGTGCCGATGTCCACGCTTTTAATCTTCACGTCTGGTAGGAATCGGCGTCTAACGATCTCCACAACGTCGACAGCTCGGTTGATCGCTCTACCACGTGCTTTCACATTTATTTCCTTTGCTCCGCCATGAAAGAGGGTTATGCAAGCTAGCACATAGTTCATCGCTGGCTTTCGGCCAATCAACACAGCGTTGCTCTCTGACATTTCACCGCCTCACTCTCTGCTTTGTATGCACGACATATTCTTTTTAATGCGTTTTTTTATGAATAAATGTGTTACGGTTTTAGCGGATTCTTCTATCCGCAAACGAAAGAAAAGGCTTAAAAGGTTAATTCAACTAAATGGTTGACGTATGTAAAGATAAGATTTAACTAAACATAGGTGATTCTGTGAGCAAGGATATTCCAACTGGGCGACCGCTTCGTCTGCTTCACATACTGTACGGGCAGGGTAAGCCCGTGACTATCTACACCATACAAGTGAAACAAAGCGAACTCGCAAAACATCTGGAGATTAGTCGGCAAGCGTTAAACGTACACCTACGTAAGCTTCGGGATCAGGGACATATTCGAACCGGCAGGGGTTTCATCGATATAACTGAGAAGGGTCTAAGCGTGCTGGGGGTTTCGGCGAACCCCGTCTTCGTGTTTGTGAAGGTCTCCCCCCTCTTAAGGGGGGAGGCGTATGAGAAAATATTGGGTTTTCCCGTTCAGCGGGTTTTTAGGGTGGCAGGTGACATGGACGCTGTTCTTATGGTGGAGCGGGAAAAGCTGGATGATGCTCTTAGAAAGCTGGCTTCGCTGGAGGGTATTCAGGATACGAAGTCCTATGTCACTATCCAAACCCTGAAGTAGTAGTCTCGAGAGGTTGAGGGAAAGATATATTTACTGGTGCGAAGTCTGGAACCGATAAGCGGAGGACTTATTGAGGGTTGCAACATGCCGATCACTGACCCGTTCAAGAAGACGATTGCTCAGCAGCATAGGCTGTATATGAAGATTTGTCGGGAGTGCGGGGCTCGGAACGCGTCTACAGCTACGAAGTGTAGGAAGTGTCGTAGTAAGAATTTGCGTTGGAAGAAGCGGGAACTAGTTCGGTAGTTGCTGTGTTTGCTCTATGACACTATTTAAGCTCTGCTCGACATATACGATTGGCTTGTAGAGAAAGAAACGCATTAAAAATGCGACTAAAAACGCAAAATTTTGATATTTGATGAAAAAGGTTTAATCATTGATGAGGGCGTAAATATGACCCTTTAATGGTGTTTAGAAGATGCAACAATCTAGCAAGATTACCATATGGACCATAGGCCATAGTAACAGGTCTATTGAAAAGTTTTTGGGTTTGCTAAGGGAGCACGGAATTGAGGTGCTGGTGGATATACGCCGTTTTCCCACTTCTAAGGTTGAGCATTTCAAGAGGGAGGAGATGGAGCAGTGGTTGCCTAAGCATGGAATCGAGTATGCTTGGCTTGGCAAGGAGCTGGGTGGATATCGTCGAGGCGGATACGAGGCTCACATGAAGACGAAGCTGTTTAGAGACGGCGTGAAAAAGCTTCTGGAGTTGGCGAAACAAAAACGAGTTTGTGTTATGTGCATGGAGAAGAACCCAAAGTATTGCCACCGCCGTTTCCTAACAGCCCACTTGGAAAGAAAGGGTGTTGAAGTGATACACATAATTGAAAAGGGACAAGCAAGTCTTCTGAAGTTTTAAAGCCTAACACAAAACAAAATACTTAGGGTGGGGTTAAGAGGGAACCACCATGCATGTTCGTGAGTTTCAGGAGATGATGCGGCGGGTTTATTTTCATCGAGACTCAGAGAGAGGAGCAAAAGGAACCTACGAATGGCTCTTAGAGGAGGTGGGGGAGCTGGGCGAGGCTATGAAGGAACGAGATACGAGGGCTCTAGAGGACGAGTTTGCGGATGTTCTCGCTTGGTTAGCCTCCCTAGCCAATGTGGTGAACATCGATTTAGAGGGGGCTGCGACAAAGAAATACGATCATCGGTGTCCCAAGTGTCAAAAAGCACGATGCGAATGTCCCTTTTAAGCAGCATAACCTTGATGCTGGTGGTTTATTGTTTTTCTGCTGGGCTTAGACTCGCCACCGAGGGGATGATGATGTCGGCGAGTGCCTCCAGCTTTTCTCTTGGAGTGATGCCGCTGAGCACACCGATGCATGCCTTCGCCCTGGCATTCTTCCCCATGAGCATGTCGACGCGGGAGTCGCCCACCACAACCGAGTCGCTAGGATGGCATCTTGTTTTTCTGCAGGCTTCCAGCACCATGTCCGGAGCAGGCTTGCCCCTTTGGACGTCGTCAGCGCCGAGAACCACGTCGAAATAGACGTCAAGGTTCAGCGCCTTCAGCGTTTGGGAAGACCGCCAATGCCTGTCAGTGGAAGCGAGGGCAATCTTAAGGTCGTGAAGGGCTTTTAGGCGGCGGAGCGTTTCGGGCACTCCGGGGACGGGGACCGAGCCAAAGGGAGGCTTCATCGACTTGTCCGCCTCGTTGAATGCGGTTTCGGCTAGTTGCTTTGCCTCGTTCCAACCCCACCCCCGCTGGTAGAGGACAACCGCCGTCACCAACACCTCCTCACTAGTGGGCGCAATTCCTAACGGACCCTCCGGATCAATCCACCCGCTGCGTAGGTCAACACCAACAGCCTTAGCCCAGGCATCCGCCACTTGCTCGCCCGCCAAGCGATTGAGGCTTGTAAACCGAGCCCTCGCAAGAGAAAGCAACGACGATTTATAATCGACGATGGTGCCGTCCTTGTCAAAGATTAGGAGACGACACTTGACTGTCTTATCACCAGCGATTATCTTCGCCATTAATGACGCCTCACATTCCTACCAGTAGCCATAATACAATACGAGCATATTTTAAAATACATTCACGAACGCGGTAACAAGCTTCCCGTTAATGCCTCAAAGCCAGCTGCTTTAGAGTTGTTTACCACGTAGGTTGGTTAATCGTTGCTGTCCAGCCCCGGTTAACTCCCAAAGATAGGGTCTGTTTCCCTTGCGCGTGAGGATGTCCTCCGCTTCAAGAAGGTGGACGTGGCGAAGAACGGTTGCGTAGCGTAACCCGGTTTCTTGCGCGATAGTTTTGATGTTAAAAGCCCCCTTTTCCAGAAATGAAATTATTCGTGTCCTAGTAACTAAACCTGGTCGGACATTTTTCCTTAGAGACAAAAAAGCTTTAGGATGGTAGGCTTCCTTCAACATGACTCCTCAAAACAAGTTCCTCGTGGATGCAGAAAAAGTTTACATTCCACTTCTCTAGGCGAAGTCTCGGAGACTCACCTGCCTAGGCTTTTTGCCCTCAAACAAGGAGTTAATCTCGTCTTCAACGAGGGAGAGCCTCTGAGCATAATACTTAGGAAGACCATACCTTTCTATAAGCTGGTGCGCCGCTTCCAAGTATTTTTCGATACCACCTCGATAAACGGTCAGCGTCACGGTGCCTCCACATTCTGGGCACCTGCCCCGAAGGGGCAGTCGTCTAAACCGTTTATTGCAGGCTTTGCATCGAAAGTTTTGGGTGGTGAAGGCTCGCAGATTTCCCGCTATATCGCGGATGAAGTGGGTGGTTAGAACCTTTCGTGCAACTAGCTTAGCGTCCACCGCCTCAATTTTCTCCGCTAACAACAGTTGACTGCTCAGCTTGTCGACCATTCGCTTCAATTTCTTGTACATGCTCTCACGATTCCCCAAATTGATATCCGAAACGGGAATCGTGTAGCTGAAGCCCTGAAACTGCGCCTCCGTGTTCAATCGATGTTCAATCATGTCTATGAGTTCACTAACGCTTTTAGCCGCCACCCCCTGCCAAGTCTTTTCATAAAACACCAAGGGGTACAATGCGGCGACATCCACCTCATGAGCCTGACGCTGCACCTCTCGAGGATTTATTGCGGGGATGATGAAGAGGGGAGCGTCCATTATTCCACCTATTTGAGCTGGCAAATACGACTTGGAGAAGTTTAGGACAGTGTCTAGAGCCAGCATCAGCGTATCCTCGTCGCCGTCGCAATCCCTACGCTTCGCTGAGTGCCAAAGGGGATGAGCGTAGCAGACGTTCAAACTGGTGAGGCCGATGATCCTTCCCAGGATGCCTACTGAGGTATGAGGCGCCAAGCCCACGATAAGATGGCCAATTAGGTCGTCAACATTCTTAACGTTGTAGTATGGGGGCAGTTCGTATACCTTTTCCAGCAGCTCGTCTATGAAGCTGGCTACATGAACAAAGTATTCCGCTGAAAAGCGCGGAATAACCACGTCTTGTACTTTAAGTTCACATGTTTGATTGGGGTCGATGAGCGGATTTCCCTCTTGATCATAGTGGTAGCCCAGTTGTCGAAGCTTTTCAACAGAGACTCCGATCTCTACTGGTTTGAAGTGGGTTAATGGCGCGTTCGTAGCATCAAAACGGATGGTTCCGTCCTTAAAGACGGATAAATCATACTTCGCTCGCAGAATCCCCTTCTCCAGAACCTCAGCCGTTCTGGTTTCATTCGTTAAACCTTTCACACCCTTCACGAGCGCGGGTAGGGAGAGACCCAACCCTTTACATGCCTCATCCATCAAACCCTTAAGGTTAACCGCTTGTTTCTCGTAACTTCTGGCCGAGACTCTGCAGACTGGACAAAAACCTCCTTTTAAAGCCTTCCCACACTGAGGACAAACTGCTTCAATAACCGTATCTGCACCACATCTTGGGCATTTAATTTGGAAGGTCGACGATTGACAATCGGGACATCGCCGCCTAACAAGCTCAACTTCAATTACAACCTTACTTGAAGCCTCCACAAGGTTTCGTTGAGAGCCGCCCGCCGGTCCAACCGGGAAAAGAACATGAACTAGAGGCTTCATCTCCCGCCTCTTTGCTTTCTCCGGACGCCCCATTCTAGCACCAATAAGCGTCGGAGCCTTTGTTCTGAGGACAACCCCCGTGAGTTCTTGAACGAGCTCTGGAACCGACTTCGTGCGTGTTACTCTTCCTTTTGGAGCATTCAACCCGAGGCAGAAAGCGAAGGCATGCGCCTCGTCATTCTCTACCTTAATCCTATCTTCAACAACCTTGTGCGGAATACAGATTCTTTCCAGCATTCCCTTTATCGATTCATCCATCCTGCCAGTTATTTCCTGAACGCCCTCGTCCCTAACCTCAACTTCCGAGTTTAAAAGCCATTGCCGTAATGTTTGGAACTCCTCGGAGGAAATGTTCGACCAAAAATACGTGAAAACGGGATGAAGGGGAATACGGAAAGCTGAGGCTAACGCTATCGCTTCTTTGGCAATGGGCTTGTTTTCAAACGGGTCGTTCAAGAACTCTTCAAGACGAGAACCGGAAACCTTCGCGGCTGCTGCAGCGGCTTCGACGTTTCCATCAAAACTTCTTTTAACGACTGCGCGAAGTTCCTCACACCACCATTCTTCAGTAAAGCCGGACGGAAGAAGAGGTTTATTGTTGTACAGAAAGTCGCCAAACCCGACGAGAATATCGCCGAGGAACAGAATCTTGTCAATCATGTCCTTTACTTGCTCAAAATTTTGAAGCGAAACCCGAACAACGGACCTATCCTTTAATCGCACGATCGGAGGTTCTATGGTGTCTACGGGGAGAACTACCCCTGCTTTCCCCGGGCCCTCGATGCGCAACTGGGTGCCTGCGGCGAGAAAGTGATGAAGAACCATCATGGTTGCTGGATGAACACCCACTGCCGCTAGGCCAGTGTTCCTAGCCCTTCCATAACGAAGCCTAAATCCGCCGCGTCTGGATGGAAACGAAAAGATTGGGCGGCCTGCGATGACGTCTTCCATAAACCCCGCCGTCTTCTTCTCCTCAATTTCTCTGATTCTTCTTAACCAGTCCCATCCCTCGATTCCCAGTTTCTCTACGATGGTCCATACTTTTGCGGAGCGGCCAACCACCCCATCGTTTACAACTCGAAGGGCCCCTCCACGCACTCGATTTGTTTCGATGCGAGGCAGGTTACGGAAAGATGAAACTTCAACTGGATCTGATTCTGTGCCCGTAACTTCCACAGGAAGGTATTGAAGAGACCTTCTGAGTTCCTCGTCAGAAACGTGGTACTGAAACCGCGATACTGACCGCTCAAATAGTCGTACCTCCTCGACGAACCGACCAACTTCTTCCTCGGTTGGTTTATATCGGTCCAAACCGAGCAAGCGACGAACAAAGTCTCCCACCACCAAGGTTAAGGCTTGCTCAGTGCCACCCGCAGAACGGATGGGACCAGCAAAGTAAATTGCGAGATACCTCGTCCGATCGGAGTTGTATTTTATGGCTACTCGTGCCACTCCTTGTAAGGGAGCTGCCGTGATGCCTTCTGTTAATATGGCTAAGGCCGTTCTTATCGCTTGCTCGGCTGCTTCACGTGCATCCATGTGTCCAAATTTTCCGTAGACAATTTCCTCAGCTATCTTGAAGGCCAGCTCTTCTCGTGGCAACTTCTTACTTAAATCTCGTATACTTTCAGCTACTCCGGAAGGACCCACTAGTCCCTCAACGAGTTCAGCCAAGTCCTTCGCTATTTCAGGCTCAGGGCTAGGGGCAGGGTCTAAACCCTTTTTCCTCGCCCTTCTCGCAACCTCATATACGCCCTCGAGCTGGTATTCTAAATTGGACACGTATTGTTGGTATTCCTTGCTCATCTTAATATCCAAACGTATCCTCCTTCAGTAAAGTTTTAGGAAGAGTATATTGATTTTTCTAACATGAAGAAAACATAAAACGGTGTTTGAGACCGTTCGATACAAAGATGTCTACTTTGTTGTTAGGTTACCTTTGATTCTTAAGCCCTCCACTAGTTCCCTAATTTTATCTTTCGCCTTTGATTCTTCCACAACTGTACCCGTGACGATGATGTCCGCTCCAGCGCTTACTATTTCCTTCACTTGTTCACCAGTTCTTATTCCCCCACCCACGATTAAGGGAACACTGATGAGGTCTTTTACCATTCTTATCATATCGTTTGGCACTGGTTGTTTAGCGCCAGACCCGGCCTCCAAATATACAAATCGCATACCCAAATACTGCGCCGCCAGCGCATATGCGGAAGCGAGCTCAGGCTTATTGTAGGGAATTGGGAAGGCCCGGCCTATGACTCCGGCTGAGCCGCCTTCCCCAACGATTATGTAGCCGAGCGGGATGGCTTCTAAGCCAAATTTTCTGACCAAGGGAGCGCCTAAAACTTGTGCTCCCGAGATGAAGTAGGGGTCTGAGGAGTTGAGAAGAGACATGAACCAAATAGCGTCTGCATACTTGCTAATGCCGGTTACGTTATTAGGAAAAAGAATCACGGGAATCTTTACCGTTCTCTTTATCGCTTTTACAACATTGTCTAAATGAGAAGTTGAAACAAAGGTGGATCCGCCAACCATTATAGCCGCTGTTTCGCAAGATTCAGCGACCTGAGCCATGTGAGATGCCAGTTGAGAAGTTACCTTTTCAGGATCAACGAGAGTAATGTGAACGGCTCCATCTTCCCGAATTTTATCCAGCAAATATCTCTCTACTTCACCAACCAAAGCCTACATCCTCTACGCTTCTTTAATTTTAACTCTTAAAGTATTTATCAATTATTCATCGTTGCGCTTTTCTAGTCTTCACCCCTTCTCTCAGTATCCAAGGGAAGGGGTTAACAACTTCTGCCATTTTTATGAAGTGTGCATACTGAAAATGATCGTTGTGTAACGTTAGTCAAATGACAAAAATAGAATTATTTTAGCAAATTTTTCTTCATCTCGGGATGGTGGTGGTGAACAAAATTTCCAGTCAGCACACCACCAACAAAAAATTTGAAACCCCTTAAGTTATAACTTATATCCGTACCTCCCAACCAGTGGCACAAAGGCAACACCACCCAAATTCTCCTCCACAATTCTACCGTCCCTCTTTCTGACACGCACGAGCATCTGGTGAAGGTAGATGCCCCCAACTGGAATGACCAGGATTCCGCCCTCTTTCAACTGCTCGATCAACGGCTGAGGAACACTAGGAGCCGCAGCTGTAACCAGTATACGGTCGTAGGGAGCCCTCTCCAGATATCCTCTTGAGCCGTCCCCACAAACCACTGTGACGCGGTCTCCGTACCCTGCCTTCTCGATGTTTTTTCTCGCGAACTCCGCTAACTCAGGAACAACCTCTATGGTGTAGATGTGGCCCCACCTTTCCTTCGGTGTGTTGGTTGGAGCCACGATCTCAGCTATGGTGGAGGCGTGCCATCCTGAACCCGCACCCACTTCCAGCACGTTATGCCCCACTTCCAGTTTGAGGGCTTCATTCATGATGGAGACCATGTTTCGCCCGACTAGTCAGTCCCCGGCCAGTCGAGAGGCGCTGAGATGGTCTGCCCATACCCTATTGGGAGCGGGGAATCCACCGCCACGTATGACTTTACCTTCTCGGGGAGAAAGGGCTCTCGAGAAACTCGACGCATCGCACGAATAACAGGAGGAGACCGAAGGATACCTTCCTCGATCAACCTTTGAATTAATTCCTCCCACGCCCGTTTTTCCATTTTCCATCCTCAAAAGAATAACTGGAAATGAGGTTTAAGATTTTGCACCGAAATTATTTCACCGTTACACTCTTAGCCAGGTTCCTAGGCATGTCTGGGTCGCATCCTCTTTCAATTGCTATGTAGTATGCGAGAAGTTGTAGTGGAATAACGTACAGTATGGGCGAGAGCACCTCGGGCACGCCCCCCTCTATTTCGATGTAGTCATCGGCTAGAGCCTTCAATTCTTCGTCTCCCTTCTCAATTACTGCAATAATAGAAGCCCCCCGAGCCTTCATCTCCATGATATTTCCCACGACCGTTTTGTGGGTATCATCCGGCGGACAAATGAAAATCACTGGAAAACCCGGCTCAATGAGGCTGATGGGACCATGCTTACTTTCTCCGGCAGGGAAGGCTATTGACGGAATGTAGGCAATCTCTAGGAGCTTCAGCCTGCCCTCGAGGCCGGTGCCTGAACTTATTCCCCGACCCAAAAAGAAAAAGCATTGTTTGTCTCGATACTTTTTAGCGATTTGTTTAATTTTCTCCTCCTGAGTTTGGATGACGGTTTCAGCGATTTCCGGAATCTGCTCCAGTTTTTCTTCAAGATACTCAATCTCCTCATGAGAAACTTTCCCCCTTTTCTTGGCAAGCCTCAACGCAAGCTGAGAAAGCACAGAAAGCTGTGAGGTAAAGGTTTTTGTCGCCGCGACTCCTATCTCTGGACCCGACTGTTGACAAACATAAACGCGGGAAATGCGGGTTAGAGTGGACCCAATAACGTTGGTGAGCCCCAAAATGGTGGCGGCGCGAAGTCTTGCGTGCTCCACAGCGGCTAATGTGTCGGCAGTCTCCCCGGATTGACTAACAGCAAGGATCGTAC
>Ga0315309_1000502_pt1 | contig 23717 bp, 26 predicted proteins | sample TDP4_MG_FD_203080 | JGI IMG/M metagenome (GOLD analysis project Ga0315309, IMG submission 203080) | Freshwater sediment microbial communities from Lake Towuti, South Sulawesi, Indonesia - TDP4 | ecosystem: Environmental > Aquatic > Freshwater > Lake > Sediment | place: Indonesia: South Sulawesi...
GCCCTGTTCTTAGCCATGGCTCAGAGCTTTGCTCAGCTCGTGCTTCTTCGTGTGCTGCAAGGCGTTGGGCTTGGAATCTTTGGTCCTGCAGCGCTTGGTCTTGTTGCTCAGTTTAGGGAAAAGGGAAGAAGCATGGCTTTCTACAGAACAGCGAACGGCGCTGGAATAATCATTGGTCCTGTCTTGGGTGGTGCAGTTGCGGCTTTGGACATTTCCTATCCTTTCTTTGTTAGTGGGTTAGCGTCTTTGGTAGCTATAATCTCTCTTCAGTTCTTGAAGGAAGAGAAAGCTGAGGCTCAAAGTGCGGAATTCTTTCGGTCGCTGAGGAGCATGCTTTCAACCCGAGGCATTGCATTAATCTGTGTGGCTGCCTTTGTGGCGGAGCTGTGTTTCGCTGCCTTAGACATCATGATACCGATCGTTGGTGAGTCCCTTGGGTTTTCGACTCTTTGGATTGGGGTGATTCTGACTTCGTATTTCTTGGCGTTTACTGTTCTGCAGGTTCCTATAGGCTTGCTGTCTGAAAAAGTTGGGAAACAAAGAGTTGTAGCATCAGCTGCGTTCGCTGGCGCCGTTCCCTTCATCATTCTCTATTTTTCTAGTGATCCTATTGAGATGAGCCTCTCATTAGGGCTTCTTGGCATTGCGTTAGGAGCGGTGTTTGTTCAGTCCAGCGCGATTGTTGCGGAGTTGGCTCCAACGGGGAAAGAAAGCTTCTACATGGCTTTCTTCGATGCGGTAATAGATTTTTCTTTCCCTGTAATGCCCATTATTCTGACTTATTTCCTCGCGTTTGGAATCAGGACACCTTTTCTCTTATTGATGAATCTGATGATTCTTTCAGGGATCGTCTTTGCGGTTAAGAAATAATCTTTTGGCACGCGCATACGTGAATTCGGACTGCATAGCAGAGCTATAGTGCGACCATTCTCGAGTTCCATCCAATTGTAGAAATGGCCTGTAAGGTGTTGAACAAGTCTAATTAGAGATGGTCGATTCTTCGTTGATAATTGACTTGCCAGCAAACCTATTTCAGAAAAAAATCAAGCGTTTCGAAACTCACAAATATCGTTGCGTTGCAACACTTGAGAAGAGAGGTTTAGTCAGGATTGGTAGCTGTGAAGAGTGAAGGTGTGGCTAGACTTCTTGATCTATTTGAAGGTGTAGCAAGGTCGGACCATGCACCATTAGACGCGGAAATAAACGAATTGCTGTCAAAAGACTCGATAGACTTCATGCTTAGAGCATATTCAAGAATGGATCCATCCTTCAAAGAAGGACTTGTTTCTGTTCTCCGCAACTTAAACAGCCCGAATCCAGTCGGCAAAGGCAGAGTTCTTCCGAAAATCGAAGAGGGATTTCGCGCATGCCTGAATCTTGAAAAAATCTCTTCGCTTCGTGAAAAGCTCAGGAGAATAGGAGAAATAGATTTTGGGGAAGCGGAGCGCCTTGCTCTTTCATGTTTACCCCCGGAAACACCAATGGAAAGTACAGTTTATCTTACCATTGATTCCTTCAATCCAGGAATGGTTTTTGAAGGAAACATATCCTTTAGCATTCTAGTACTTAATCTAGGCACTCCTGATCTTTGTGCCCTTCCTCTTGCCCACGAGCTTCATCATCTTGGATTCCTGTATTGGGTGAGAAGAAACCCAAAACTCAGTCGTCTATTATTTGGAGAAAGCGACAAGCATGAAAAGATAGTGGCTCAACTCATTGCTAACTTGCTTTCAGAAGGCTTGGCGAACTATTTGTGCACTCCTATGCTACTTCATGTTTTACCGACAAACTATGCCCATATGCCGAAATTCACAGAGCATAATGAGAAAATCAAGAGGTACGAGCAGAGCTTGAACCAGATGCTGTCGGAAGCCCACCAGCTCATTTCAGACTGCCTTTCCAAAACCGCGCCAGCCGAATCCTGCACACAACGCTTGATGAAATTTCTACTAGACCCAGAAGGTATACTGCCTCCAGCCCACTTCATTGGTGGTCGTCTGATAGAGATGTTTGACAAGGATTCAAGGGTAGGCAGGCAAGAGCTCGTCGATTTGTGCAAGCAGCCTTCTCGCTTCTTCAGCTTATACTCTTCAGTTGCGGAAAAAAGCAAACTGCCTCCATTTTCCGAAAGTGAGTCCAATCAACTCTCACTATTGTTGGGTGAATCCACGTAAGCAACGCTACCTTAGCTGAACTCTCATTGGCTAACTTGAATCCAGCCTCTAGAGCACTAAGTCATAAAGCTTACTTGTAGAGTTCTTTCCATGATTCAAGGTAGAAGTGACTACCGACCATGTTAAGCTTCTCTTATTACTTACACGAAAAGGCTGAGGAATCACGCCACAATGAATCCGTTGCGTATTGCATAGCCATGATAGGCTCAGTCTTCTTAACAGGAGGAATCATCCAGACGCTGATAACAGTGCAGAGACCACAGTGGTTTCTCATATTTCCCTATCAACTCGGAGCTTCTCCGTACGATTTTCTGGGTCTAGGCTTTACGCTAGTTGGCGTGATACTGTTTCTCGCTGGGATAATCCTTGGAGTTCACTACGGCGCTCAGAGATTGTGGTACACCAACGCCTTAAGAGACGCGTACAGGTTCGAAGAGGAAAGACTGAAAGCTCAAGAGAAGAGTCAGAAGGCAGTCCTTGATCTTCCCGTTCAACGCGCAGCCGAAAACCCAGAGCTTGACGTATCAGAGGGAGAGGCAGAGCCACAGGCGCCTGAAACAGTGTCATGACACGTCGTTCTGTTACTTCGTTTTCTTTGAAGCAAAGGCTTTATAGTTGCAAGATTAGGAGTCTGTTTTGATGCCTCCTATTATTGGGGGCGATGTGGATGAAATCCTCGTAATCTGCTCCTGATCATAGTTCAGCTCACAATGAGTTGTGTGAGCGTTTTCGTTGTTGATTGAGAATTTTGAAACCAAAGATGGAGGTGACGGTAATGCTTACAATTCGTAACATGCGTGTTGAAGACGTTGAAGCAGTGGCTAGAATGGTTGCTTTAGATCATGACCCAGACAAGGATAAAGGCTACTCTGAAGCCAAACAGCACACTATTGATCATCTTGAGATCGTGGCGAGGCATTGCTATGTGGTTGAGAAGGCTGACGGCGAGATTGTTGCCGTTATGGTGTTGCATCCGCAGGAAAAAGTCTTTGAAATCGAGGATTTTCATGTGAAGCAAGCGGACCAGAACGAGGAAGCTTTGAGGCTGTTGAAGACTAAGCTCATGGAATACATGAAAAACGTTGAAACAGAAGTTCTCTGCTGTCCCTACGCCATGAGGAGACTCATAACAATAGGGTAGCCCATGGGTACCCTACTGAAAATGCGCACATTTGAGCCTTGGCATTCGCTTGTTGAAGGCTTATATCAGGCGTGAGCACATTGGCAAGAAAAGGACAAGCAATAGGATTACACGTGGATTTCTCTAGAGCGACATCAATTGCTGCCTGTTTGGTACACCTTCGATCCTATGATCGTCGATGACGACTACGGGAGTCTGGTTTATTCCTTTCAGACGAGCTTTTATCTTACCGGTGAATGATGACACGTCGCAGACTTGAACTTTCCAGTTTCTTTCCTTTGCGATTTCGTGCACGATTTCAAAGGCTATATTGTCGTTTTCGAGAAGTGTTCTGGACGCTTGAAATAAAAACGTGCTTTGTGGTCGGAACAAGTCAACTTGTCCAGAGGCGGTGTGCTCACATGTTCTTGGCTCGTATGTGTCAGGCAGCATCAGCTTTGTGCTTCTCACGTACAGGTCGATTTTCTTCATACGATTCTCAGGGATTCTTCAACATAATAGGAATTTAAGCTCATTTCCCAGAGCGCTTTGTTATTTGCCCTTGAGCCTACCTAAAGTCAATATTGAAATAGTCTAACGTTGAGATGTATCGGAGAGTTGGATTTGACTTCTGAGGGGCAGCCTCTGGCAAAGCTTGGAATATGCGGCGTCTATTGCGGAGCTTGCACCACCTATCGGGCTTACAATGACGGTGATCAGAGCTTATTTGATTGGGAAATCCGGCATGGAATGCCACGTGACGAGATCGTATGCAAAGGTTGTCGTTCTGAGCTTGTCAACAAGTGGTGCTCGAGATGCAAGTTTCGCCGTTGTATAAGCAAGAGGAAAGTGGAGAACTGCTTTCAATGCGGGGGTTTTCCCTGCAAGAAACTAGTTGATTTCAGCAAGACACGCCCTCACAGAACCTTAGGCCTAAGAAACCTTACTCTGCTGAAAGAAATGAGCGTAGCTAAATGGCTGAGGCAACAAGAGAAGCGATGGACTTGCTCTTCATGTCGAAAGAAACTGCATTGGTACACTGAGAACTGCCCACAATGCGGAGCAAGATTCCTCAATGCCACACAAGAGGCAAAGATGATCAACACACCTCATTAGGTCATTCAGTAAACCCATAGGGCACTCCCCGATCACTTCACGAGCTGAGAGCGGCTTCCAGTTCTTGAAAACCACCACAGAACTTATCAGTCTTTGTCGGTGAAAAACTGGAAGCGACGTTAAAGCCAAAGAGCGTCTGCGAGCTTGGCAATTGCTTTGGAGCGGAGAAGAATCCGTCTTAAAGGGTTTTCATTCCTAAAGGGCGTTTTCAGTCTTCCCAGAGACTTGCAACTGATATTTCTGGCCAGCTTCTTGTGGGATTGTGGAGGCGGCCTTTACTATTCCATCTTGCCAGTTTACATACGAGATTTAGGCGGCACAATACTAGAAGTAGGAGTATTCTATGTCTTAATGAATGCCATTTACTTCTCAACTATGATTTTCGGCGGCTTCATCGCAGACAGGTACGACAGAAGAAAGTTGGCTATTCTCTACTGGATGCAAACAGCCTCGGCGCCCTTAATCTACTCTTTTGCTACAAGCTGGCAACACTTGATTCCCGGTGCAATATTGTACAATGTAGCGTTGCTTAGTCCAGCCATAGATGTCTACATTGCAGCTGCAGCTCCGAAAGAGCGAGTGGCTAGGGCATTCGCTTTTACACAGGCTGGGTATTCTCTTGGAATGCTTTTTTCTCCTCTGCTAGGTGCGTACCTACTTGCTGTGATCGATATGCGGTGGCTTCTGAGAATTGCCTTCGTGTTTTACTTGATTTCTGCGGTGACTATCTCGTTTATATCGCCGCAGTTGCCAGAAAAGGCGCAGAAATGGTCTGTTGCCTCGGACTTTGCTGCAATAGTGAAGAACAGAAAGCTGATGTCATGGATTCTGCTTTGTATTCCGATCACATTCGCTTCGGCGATGAGCATGCCTCTTTTGTCGCCGCTTCTTGAGGACGTTTATCATCTTCAGAGACCTGTGATTCTAGCCCTAACTTCTCTGCTCTCCGCTGGTCAACTCGCTCTGGCCGCTTTTCTCGGATGGTTTGGCGACCGATATGGGATAACGTGGGCTCTTATCACAGGGTTCGGGCTAACTGTCATAGGCATGATTGCCCTTGGGCTTGCCGCGCTTTCTCTTCTTCTTCCTCTCGCCGTGTTTCTCATAGGTGCAAGGCAAGTGACCTATTGGCTTTCCAGCTCGGTAGTGACCAAATATTCTCTTGCTAGCTTGAGAGGAGCCATCTTTGGGCTCTACATGTTTATGATAGGCATAGGCGAAATCGCTGGCCCATACGCAGGCAGCATACTCTACGAAGTCGCTCCGACTCAACCGTTCCTCTGGACCAGCCTCTCCCTCATCATCCTATCATTTCTGGTTGTTGCTTGGAGTTCTCTGATTTCCAAAGAAGAGCAAAAGAGTTGACGTTATTTCGAGACTGAGCACAGAAGACAACAAATCAACGGAGTCCATGTTAGTTATATAATTGAAACGATGAACTCTGTTTCTTGAAGGTTGATGCCAACATGAAGATTGTGCCATTGGACACGAATCTCGAAGCCCTTTTCTGGAAGCAAGTGAATCAAGACATACCTCATTACTACTTCTTCGCTTTCGATTGGAAACACAACAGGGAGAAAACCAAAATCCTGTTGGCTTTGGAAAATGAAGAAATCGACGGAATGATGTTGGTTTACGACGGGAGGATAGCTCAGTTAAGAGGAAGCAGCAGAGCCGCAGAAGCTCTCCTGCAGAGACTGGATTTAGAGAAGGTGGAGCTTCAATCTTTACAGGAACATAAGCAACTTGTCCTTGAAAAGTATAGGCCAACTTTGAGGCAAAGCCAAGCAATGATGCTGATGCTGCTTCGCAAGGGAGAAGAAACCGTTCACATGGAACACCCAACCGTGCCATTGGATGCTTCGGATTCTGAGAAAATCGTAGCCATAATGAAGGATGCCGACCCTGAATACTGGGGCGACGTAACAGGTCAAGGCATCATGGAAGGAATCGGCAAAGGAGCCAACTGGCTTGGAGTAAGGGTCAACGACGACCTCGTCTCAATCGGCAACTTGCTTTTAACTGAATGGGCAGGTCTCATAGGGATTGTAGCTACCCACGAGAAGCACAGGAACAAAGGTTATGCAACATCAGTAGTGTCCCAGTTAGTCAGACAAATCCTGCAAAGGCTACCGCTGGCAATGATCTTCGTGTTAGCCGACAATTCACCGGCGGTTCGAGCCTACATGAAAGTTGGGTTCAAACCTTACAGAACGTATTTCTTCATGAGAGGAGAAAAACGTTGCATACAGGAAACATAATGCTCGGGTAGACTGGTTCCCATTGCACAAAACATGCGCGCATTAGATTCGGAAAATATAAGTTCCTATTGTTTTTTATTACCTATTCTGATTTGAATGAATGAAAAAGCTGGGAAACTTGCCAGATTAAGGGGTAGGCTCAGGAAAATCGTAACACTTTTCGCTATAGGATTCGTTTCTTTTGGGGTTCTGTTTCTTCTTGCGAATAGCCGTGGAATAGGCTACGAAGCGACTGCGGAAATAACCTCTAGCAGACTGGTCATTGAACAACATCCATGTTATGGCTATATTTGCGGTGGCAGTCTCGATTATTCTCTCAACCCTTTTCTCTATCCAGTTAGCCACCTTTCCGGGGGCAGAACCACAGAGCAGTTTGTCTACATCTCTGAGCCTTTTGACTATTCAGGCAATTCGGTCAAGGACTACGCACAAGCCCGAATGTTGACGCGTGAGTTCTTTAAGAATATTCCGTACTATCTTGCTATTAGTTCTATGGTGGCGTTAGGATTAAGCAAGACGATCGACCGTGTTAAGACACGTTTGAGAAAAAGCGAAACTCAGCTTCTGCCAACTTAATTCGCCCGTCCATTTCAGCTATTACAAGTCTCAGTGGGTCGATTTGGGTGTCAAGTCTGGATGTAATAGAGCAGTTCCTTTAGATTTCTAAGGGTAATGTCTGGTTTCTCCTGAGAGAAGTCATTGTAGGCGCCGAACCCAGTCTTTACCCAAGCAATTGGTACTTGAACTTGTTTTGCTGCTTGGATGTCCCACCACGAGTCGCCCACAATCAACGTGTTATCATGTCCAGCTCTCAGCAACATCAGAGTCTTTTCGAACTGGAGGCGACGTGCTTCAGTGATAACGTTTGGAGACGGCGGCATCCCTGAAGGATAGCCGATGTCATCTCGAACGAGGAGAATATCCACAAAATCCTCAATCTGGAATTGCTTCATCTCTTGCTCGACGAGTACTCGCCTAGATCTAAGGGTTGCTATGGCTGCCTTCATCTCTTTATCTCTTAGAGCGTGCAGAACATCGAAGACCCCTGCATGCAACCTGTTAAGATGCGCGGTTCGCCAAAACTCGTCTCGGTAAACCTCAATTGCATGCTGAATGACGGCTTCGTTGCCTATGGCTCTCCTTAGTAAGGCGCTTGTTCCAATCTGCTCGTACGGGTTGGAGTAGTATTCTTGAATGAAGGATTGACGGGAAAAGGTTGGCTTTCCCACAGTGGACAAAGCCTTGTTGACGGAATGTAGTTCTCTTTGATCGATGTCGAATAATGTGCCGTCTAAATCGAGTATTACAGCAGTAACGTTGACCATGATGGGGCCTCTTTTGCTGTTTTCAAATGCTTACGTGAGGCATATGGGTTTGGTTTCCGAGTGTAAAGGTTTTTAGGTCGACGAGTCCTTCACGGGTGTTCCTGAAACTAAGGTTTTTAGTTCAGAAGTGTAAAGTTGAGGTTACCTGAATAAGGACATTGGAGTGAACGGTCTTGACCAGAGTGCTCTTCGTTGAACCGCCAAAAGACTACTGGTTTATAATGGGCGAATACCTTCCCCCACCTTACGGACTCCTTCAGCTTGCTGCCTACCTTGAAAGCCAAGTCAAAGATGTGGACATCGAGGTTGTGGACTGTCAAGCCATGGCTCTGGACTGGACAGGACTGGAAAAACGCATTGAGTCTTTTAACCCTGACATCGTTGCCTCAAGCGGATTCGCCACATGCAACGCGTACGTGACAGCTCGAACTCTGGAAACAGCCAAGAAAATCAAGCCAGACATCTTGACGATGACGGGTGGACAGCACTTTACGGTTACAGCTCATGAAAGCCTTGAAGCATACCCTGAGATTGATGTCATCGTTCGCGGAGAGGGCGAACAGACACTTGTCGAGCTAGTGAAGGCGCTAGACAAAGCCCGCAAGAAGCCAAACCTCTCAGAAATTGACGGCATATCCTTTAGGCATGGACGGACCATTCGACATAACCCTGACAGACCCCTGATGGAAGACCTGAACAACCTGCCCTTTCCGGGATATCATTTTGTCAAAGACTACGTCCACAAATATAACTTCAAGATGATGTCTGGATGCAAAGGATACGGCTTTATAGAAGCATCACGAGGCTGTCCTCACCGATGCACCTTCTGCTCACAGTGGAAGCATTGGCAAGGCGTCTGGAGACACAAGTCCATCAAACGAGTAGCCGATGAAATCGAATATCTGTATAATGATTATGGAATCCGGTTGATATGGCTGACCGACGACAACTTCGGCTTCGGCAAACGTATGGAAGAACTATGCCATCAGCTGACCGCTCGCAGATTCTCAGATGACTTGATCATCTTTATGCAGGGACGATGCGACGACGTCGTGAACAACAAGGACCTGCTGCCAAAGATGTACAGAGCTGGAATCAATTTCCTGCTTCTAGGCGTTGAAAGCCACAGCAAATTCACGCTTAACAGCTTCCGGAAAGGAACTGACCCAGAAGATAACAGAAAAGCAGTTCGATTGTTGAAGGAAAACGGAATTTTTTCTCAAGCAACATGCATAATCGGAGAACGCAAAGATACCGCTGAGACAATCCGCGACTTGAGGGAGTTTGTCAGATTCCTTGATCCCGACCTTGCCATATTCATGATTTTAACGCCCTATCCGGGCACAGACCTCTATGAAGAAGCCAAACGCAACGGTTGGATAGAAGACTGGAACTGGGCTAACTATGACATGGTTCACGCCATAATGCCCACAGAAACATTGACACGCGAAGAACTTCAGCATGAGCTTTATCGATGCTACCGCAGTTACTTCGTCTCATGGCCCAAACTGTTTCAAAGAATTTTCTCAAAGAATGAAATAAAGAGAAGAACCTACCGTTACATGGCTCGTCAAAACGTTCTGAGACAGCTGAAGAACTTGGTCTGAGCTGAATCCTTTTGCACGGACTCAACTCTCAGATTAGCAGGTCAACTGTTCTCTTTCAGGTTTTAGTATCGCTCTTCGGACTAATCCTAGTAGTCTTATTCGCGGTCAACCCTCAAGTTTCGCAAGAGTCCTTTGTTTGGCGCAAGCCTCTAGTTGGCTCAGCCTTCGCAGCCATCTGCATTCTAGGGATTCTGGCTGTGCTTTTTCCAAGCTCGTGTTCAGGGTTCTTCGCAGCAGGGACAAAACAGAAAGGGCTGGGTGCACAGGTTTCTCACGCAGTCTCCTCTAACCTACGTGGGCATCACCCTCAGTGCAGCCATTTTTCTGGTCATGTTTTCGCGGTTGAGGAAAGAACGTTCTGTGCAACTTGTTCTGGATTGTTCTTGGGTGCGCTTTTCGCGTTGGTAGGCGTCGGTGCCTCTTTCTTTGGAAATTGGCATGTCGGGCAGTATGCAGCTCTAGCTGTTGCTGTTGGTGTTGTGGGCGTTGCCTTGGGGTTGGCTCAGTCTTCACTGCCCATTCTTCAAATGGGAGTCATGCGTTTGTTCACTGGTGTCTTCTTTGTGTTTGGAGCATTTCTAGTTTTATTAGGTATTGAAGAGTTGACTCGCAGTGTTTCAATTGACCTGTTTGTTGTTGCCTTGAGTGTTCTTTGGCTTGTGACAAAAATATCATTGTCCAAATGGGATCACTATCGAATCTGCTCCAGATGCGCTCCAGAATGTTGCGACTTTAAGAGGGGTCTGTGGAAAAAAGAGGTTTAGTATCGGCGTCTGCTCATTCGGTAAATTGCGCCTGCTATCATGAGTATGCCGATAACGATGAGGACTATCCACCAGAAGTTTAGTGTTTGAGGGACAAAGCCTGCTTGCTGAGCAAGTTGGAGAAAGCCCCAGAGAAGTATCAGTACACCTATGACTATGCCTGCTATGGCGCCGCCGTGGGGAAGTCCAAAGCATTCGTTTTCTGCTCGTTTTCTCTCGTATCTTCGTGACTCCACTGTTCCAGTTTGTAGGTTTGCTCCGCATTTCACGCAAACCGCTGCTGTGTCCTCATTCTTGGTGCCGCATTTTGTGCAATAAACCAATTCTGCATCGTCTCCGTTTTCTTTCTTCTTTCGACTTCGTTTTTCTTAAGGCTTTTGGCTCGCCTAAAGTGAAATGTGCGCACTGAAACTGCTCAGTTGAAGACGAGCGCCTTGCATAACACGCGCATCAAGTTATTGGGCTTGGGCGCACAAGTATTTGTTCTGTTGAAGTTCAAGTGGGCATCCGCCGCCGCAGATTTGCAGTTGCGGGCAGTCTTTGCATTTTGGTTCAACGTACTCTCTTTTTCTAATGCTCACTGCAAGCTTGTGGTTCCAGATTTTATGCCACGGTTCCTTGAGGATGTTGCCGAGGCTTTCAAAGTAGCTTTGGCACGGATAGACATCGCCGTTCGGTCCAACACACATGTTCACCAGCGCTGCAGTGCATGATTTGACGCCTAAGCCCATGCTGACAGGGTCGAACTGGCAATATTGCGTTGGCGTGTACCAGAGGAATTTTAAGCCGAGTTGGTTGGCTTTGTCGCGGACTTTGGGCAGGATTTCCTTCAGGGTTTCAGTTGACACGGCGAATTTGTCGCTGATGTCGCTGGCTTTTCCAGAGTAGATGAGGCTGTTGCATCCGAAGCCTGCGACGCCCAATTCTTTGATGAAGTCAACGGTTTTCAGAAAGCCAGCTGCGTTCTGTTGGCTTAACGTCGTATTTGTTGTGGTGTAGATTTGGCTGGCAACCGCGTTCTTGATTCCTGCAACTGTTTCTTTCCAGCTTCCTTTGGCGCCGGTTATGGCATCATGAACCTTAGGCTCATGCGACTCTAACGTTATCTGGACAAAATCCAACCCGGCTTTTTCCAAAGTGTGCACGTAGTCTTTGTCTTTCAGTCTTCTGCCGTTTGTGATTAAGCCGGTTACTATACCCTTGTTCTGCGCATACTGAAGCAGTTCAACTAGGTCTTCTCGAAGCGTGGGTTCGCCGCCAGTGAATGTTGCGATGAACCCGCCGATTTCATTTAAGCGGTCGATGACGGTCTTCCATTGTCCAGTGGTCAACTCTTCAGTTTCGTGTGGTCCTCCGGCATAGCAGTGAACGCAGTTGTTTTGGCATCTGAAGGTTAAGGCTAAATCCATGCGCAGCGGCGCTGAATATTCCTGAGTGAACGGTTCAACGCTTTTAATATCCAAGAACGATATGGGGCACACTTCTTCAGTCTGTGCAAGCGTGCTGACCGCGTAGACTAGTTTCTCATGATCCCGTCTTGCGGTCTTTTTGTCAATTCGGTAGATGCTTCGAACCTTCTTGATGGCAGCGTCTTCTGGCAAGCCTTGCATGAAAAAGTAGGCATGAGCCGTTGCGGTTTCATTCAAGTAGAGAACCGTATTGGCGTTAATGACCAGCAAGCCTTGACCGCTGGGTTCAACACGCAGCTGAAGAGCTAAGCCTGCAAACTTGCCTCTTCCCCGATACGTGTAACGTCCCTGCGGAACCCGAGACGCACGGAAGACACGCCGCAGAAAACTCATGTTGCCACCATGCCTCCTTTTCTAGCCAACTCCTCCACCAGCACAAGCACATGCGCAAGACACGCAGGCGCAGGCACAGGCGCATGCAGCGCAGGCACAGACGCAGGTGGCGCCGTGATGCGCAGGTTCACTGGAAGCCTTAGCAGCTGGAGGAGCTTGCACAATGGCGTTGGCGAATTTCTCTATGTTGAGCACGATGTTGTTCGACGTTTTTCCAACGGCGTCCACCACATTGTTCGCGAAGTCTGAGCCTGGAATACTGGGCGGTTTTGCGCTTTGGGCTGGTGCTTCCACATTGGGTCTGTAAGTGGGATGCGGATGATAATGCGTGTATCCGTACCAGTACCAGAACCACAAGGGATTGGGCTCGAATGCTCTGTCGCGAAAAGCTGTGCTCGTACGATCTTGATAGTTCGGATCTAGGAACAACCACAGCAACTGCTCGTCATATGCTTTTGAAGCCAGCTCCGCGGTTCCCGCTTGGTCCACTTGTTCCCATGCTTTTGCAACTACGCTTTTGTAGTAGTCTATTGTGTCGCGTCTGCAGTAGCCCCGCATCTTCTCCTCAACTGTATCTCTCATGAAAATCACTGTAGACGCCAACTTCTCTTCATCAAGCGTGCCGTCAGGTTCAATCGCATCTAGGAAGTCGATTTCATAGTATCGAAGCGGCCCATTCTCTGCGTAGGCTGATTTATCCTTGAACTGTTCCATAATTCTCAGTTTAAGCGACGGTATAGTTGACTCAACCCATACTGCGCGTTTCTGGAGGAGACTATACAGCATTTCAGTAACAATCATAGTTGGCGCCATATCTAGCAAGTAGGAAGCTTCGACAGCTGTTAGGCCGTGCCGTATTCCGAGAGTCTCCATGCTGATCTTGGGTATCAAATATGGTCTCTTACGCACCACATACACGACAGCGCCTATAACTCCAAAAATCAAACCGACGCCAAGGATCCAGGGCACATAACGTTGCCACAAGGGCATCGCAGCCACATAGCTTTGAATATACTCTTTCGGGAAAGCAACACCGAACGCGTATTGCTGATTTGGCGCAAGGCTGGTTCTTTTCCAATAAACTCCAAGGCGACTCTCTTCAGTCAGCAAGTTGTCCCAGTTTTCCATGGTTCGAATGCTATCTGAAGGAACTCCAGGAGGCAGAATAATCAACACTCTGAGGTCGTTCACTGAAGCGTATTGCCACCACGTTGGTTTGAACTGCATGCCCACATAGCCTGGGTTTGTCTCGTCCTCGTGTATCATGCGTGCAACATTTGTCATGAGGCTGAACCGCACAGTCTGACCAGCCGTTAAAGGCGAGAAAAGGTTGACACGAACTTTATAGTCGCTTCCCGAGCTTGTATCTGAGGTTGATAACGTGTGCCCGCCTTGATCGATTGCCTCGCCTATTGTGAAATCTCCGTTCGGTTGACCAATCTCCACCCAATTGATTGCATCACCCGAGTCAAGCGTCATACTTATGTTGTAGAATAAGTCGATGCTACCGTTCTGGTTAATCCAGATCTTAGTCCACTCCTGCTCCAGGTGGTATTGTCTCTGCTGCGCTCCTGCAGGTTGAACGAAGGTCACCAGTGCAACACTAACGACCAGCGCAAACAGCAGGAAACTACGCCTCACCATTTCGGCTCCTCAGTCACCTCGAAAGTATGTCCACAATAATTGCACGTTGCGTAGGGCACGCCCGACACGATCCTAATCTGATTAGCATCAACCGACGCTGAACAGTTGGGGCATTTGAGCGCCACAGCCTTCATCTGCCCAGATACCTCAAGCTGCTGAATAACCGTCTTCGGCTTCCTCGACACGAAGAAAATGATGCCGAACCCTACTACAAAAAGCATAGCAGAAACGACTAATCCTGTTGGCCAATAGGCGGTTGCAAAAGCGAATATGATACCAAAAAAGAAGAGCACAACAACGGCGATTGCCCCGAGCACTGTTTTAAGGTTCATACACACGTGTGATGCTCTTACTGGTAATTCAACCTTACCGTTTCACGCAGATCTCGGCTAGAACTGACTTCGGTCACTTGCACCTTGTGCGACAAAGAAAATCGAACTCAGATTCTAGAGGTGCGTTGGAAGCCTAGGCATTCGACCAGTTGGGGGCAAACATAGCATTCTTCGGGTATGGTGCCTCCTCGCGGCAGCCTGTGGAGAAAGCCGAAGCGTGCTGGGCACTCTTTAGTGGCAAAAGCTGCTGGAACGAGATCATGTCTCGCCTTTGCGGAAGCTGCTTCTGTTCGGTTGATAATTATGACCAATAAGACAAGTGCGATTACGATCAGTATGATGACTACTTCTCCGATGGACAGGGTGAACGTCAGTTCAGGTGAAGACACCGGTGCACCTGCGAGTTCAATGTGGATTCTGCCGCCATATAGTTTTGATGAATTCTGAATAAGTGAAAAAGATGAACGTGCGCACTGTCCCAATCATTATCTGCAGACAAGGAGCTCGGCAACATGTTCAGTTTGTTTGTCCTATAGCTTTTCTTGCGATCGAGAAATCTCCTTTTTTGAGAGCGTCGAGGAATGCATGCTTGTATATCAGACCTTTCTTATAGTGCGTTTCGCACGGAAACTCTTCACAAAGCAAACATGACTGCAGCTTTCTTTCAACAGCGCACCTATACATCGCGCAGGATAGCCTTGCCTTTAGGTTGACTTCGATGCATCCTGGGCATTTCTGCTTTCTAAACGCTGGGCAGAAGCTGCAGCAGGTTCCGCAAATCGAGACACGTTTCTCCAATTTCCGTGCCTATTACTTCAACGTTCTATCTGTCTTATAAGGAAACGGTTTGGCTCCAGGGAGTTAACCCCTTCTGATAAGGGGTTCCAAACCCAACGGCATCATTTTTCTCCAAAAAACCCGCGCTTCTCTGGCGTGGGAAATTCTCAAAAGGAAGACTGACCTATGACTTCAATTCGGGAACGTCACCGCCGTGATAAGGACGATACTGCAGTTAGGCAATCCTGCTCTTAGAAGGAAATCGGCGCCTGTCACAAACTTCAATCATAAGGATTTAGAAGCCCTCATCAAGGATTTGGCAGACACGCTTCAGGATGCCAAGAGAAGATTCGGTTATGGTCGTGGAATTGCCGCGCCTCAGATAGGCGAATTGAAGAGAGTGGTCTTCATTGACACGCCGGTTTTCAAATCACCATTGATAAACCCTAGGATTACCTGGGCTTCTGATGCGACTTTTGAAGTGTGGGACAGTTGTTTTAGTTTCAACGTGGGATTTTTCGTGCTGGTCGATAGACATCGCAGCATAAAGGTTGAATACATCGATGGGAAGGGAAAGAGACAAGCGATACGTCCAGAAGGTGATTTGTCTGAGCTTCTGCAGCATGAAATAGACCATCTAGATGGAGTGCTTGCAACGGACAGAATGAAGGATAGAAATAGGATAATGATGCGGTCAGAATGGGAGAAAGCCTTCAAATCATAGAATGAACGCGTGCATTAGTGAAAAAAGGGAAAATGGCGGCGTCTTATGATAACTCGTGATTTCATTTCTATGTTGACTTGACTAGTATTACTCTGATAGCTTCGCTACCCGTGAAATCCAAGCCATCCTTTAATTTACCTGTCAGAGTCAATGTAACCCATGCAAACTTCTCCTCTGGTTTAGAAGCTTGAAGATTACGTTGAATATATGAGATGACCTGAGCTCCGTCGAATTTGATCATCAAGTCTGGGATCCCATCGTCGTCGTAGTCACCAGTTGCGGTGGGTTTGGCACATGCTGGAATAGTGTTGTTCAGCAGTATTGATGAGATGTCGATGTTATCTACGTCAAGGTCCTCACGTAATTCAATGTATGCGGTCACCCTCAAAATATTACTCCTCAGGTTCAACGTGTCTGGCTTTATGTCAACTGTGACAAGAACTGCTGCTGGTTTGATTTTCAAGCTGACGGGTATTTGATTGGCACTGTTATAGGCGACCCTGACTGGCATTGCGTAGAGCCCATAGGCTAAGACTACCGATAGAAGTACAGCTGACAAAGCTGCTGTCTTCATCTGCGATCACCATTTGAAGGATTTTGGAACCGCCGCGTATGCACTAGTATATAGCCCACACGCCCAATACCCAATTGTACGTCCCGATTTCGATGTTTGGCTGTATCGATAGGTAGTAGCTCGCGTAGTATACGTAGCCAGGATCAATAGACGTTCCGTTGCTGAACCAGCTTTCACCGATCATTGTTGTGGCATCGCGTAACGTTGAATTGTAGAATACCCAAATCCGTTTGCCCGGTTGTTCATTTCTGAGGTACATCGACTTCGAAATGTATATCCAGTTGGTTGATTTGGGATATTCACCAAAGTCTATGCTTGTTACTGGGTTGCTGCATTCGTAATCCCAGTAAAGCCCAAACTGGGCTGCAGTTGGATACTTTATCACTAACACTACTGGTATTTGCTTGCTGGTCTGGAGTTGACTGTACGCAAAGATAGGCACTGCAATGGCAACGATCAAAAGTACCGCCAAGATGGTTTTCACTTTTGCTCCTCTCATGCACTCTTCCTCCTTTCTCTTTCTTGTGTTCTAGTTTCATCGCCTAAAGAGGCTCAATGAAACTGCCAGATAGATGGCCATGATCAGCATTTATGTCTTGTGAAGAAAATTACATCTGAAAATGGAGGAGTATCTTTTGGAATCAATGATGCGGAAGGCGGTTTGCGCAAGCTCCGTTAACCAGCCATTTGTCTTCCTTGAGGCCGAACAGCCGCCGACTGGCGCTGTTTCAGAGTTCTCTTATGTGTGTGTAAAATCCAATCGCACGCATCACGGATTGTTACTATTCCTCTCTCCTCTCGGGTTCCGTCACAAGGGTAAGTGTCAGCAGGAATGAAGGCAGAACGCACGCAATGGCAAGCATGAAAGGCGCCTGAGGAGCCACATGTTCATACAAGTATCCGCCCATGAGGCTGCCCCCAGCCATCACAATGTAATTAGCGAAGTTGATGAAACCGTTAACTTTTCCGCGCTGCTCCTTCGGAGTCAAGTCGGTCTGTAAGGCGCTAAAGGAAGCCATCATCATCATTTGCGCCACGCCGAGAAGAACCAAAGCCAGAGCAACTCTAGTCAGGTCCCCGTTGACAAAAATCCATATTGCCAGCCCGAAGACCAATATCGACAAGAGAATAGGAATCTTCCTCTTGATCTTGTCCACAATCTTGCCCACAGGCAGAGCTAAGACAATCGCGGTTATGGGCAGAATCGCGATGAGGAAGGCCCAAGCCACTTCATCTATGAGAAGTACTCTGGTCGCATAGATTATGGTGAAGAGAGACGTAGCCGAGAATCCGAAGATAGCTACAGAAAACGACAAGAACAGATAAAGCATGGACTTGGGCACTTTCCTCCACACACTGAGACTTTCCTTCAAAGCTGTGGGATAACTCTGAAAAATCTCATTCAAACGGGGTCTAGAAGCAGTCACAACAGTCTCCTTCAAGAAGAAAAACCTGAAAAACGCTGCAACCAAGAAGAGAACGATCACAATGCCATAAGCAATCCTCATACCTGTGATCAAACCGAAGTTAGCTCGCAGCACGCCAGCAACCGCTGGACTCGGCGTTGTAGAAATACTTGCTATGAGCATGACTATGCTGAACCCCATCCCCCTTTTCTCAGCAGGAAGAGAATCAGAAATCATAGCGTTCAAAGCTGGCTGATATGTTGAATTGAAAATACTCATCAAAACCACACCGACAAGTATGAACGGCCACGAAGGCGCAACTGCATAAAGTATGAAACTGAGTGCCACGCCAAAAGTCATCGTTGAAATGAGCCACTTCCGCCCGTACTTGTCCGCCAAGTAGCCACCGGGAAACTGCAACGAAGCCAAAGCCAAGAACTGGGAGAGCCCAATGACGCCTAGAATGGTTTCAGTAGCGCCGAGGCCAAGCACGTATAGACTAAAATATGTAGCTGGAAGCTCAGAAGCAAAGTCCACGAGTAACCAGCTCGTTATCATGACTGCATAGTTGCCTCTGATGAACGAGAACTCATGCCTCAGGTTCCCAAGCAAGCCCAAGTTTTTTCCTCTATTTCCGACCAAGTAACTGACCCTTTCAGTTTAATATTGTGGAAAAAAGTGATCATCCTCATGGTCATCTTGACCACGTGCTCTAGCTGTTTGCGTAGCTTGGACACTTTGCTCTGCGGCGCGCCCGCTATAGTTCATGCCGTGTGAAGTTTGAACAGTAACCGTTGCATCGTTGCCCAAGTCGTGCCCGCTTCTGCGTTCAGCTTGGCGGCTTCTGCCATTTCGCGTTCTTCTTTTCCCAAACTTGCCATGTTTCTTTCACCACAGAGAACGCCTACTCTCCGGAGGGTATAAAAGGCGACGCACATGCTGAGAACATGTAGAGTGGTTACATTTCGCCATCACAAATTGTTACTGTATGCGCAGTGTTCGCTGGCCTCGTGATCGTCGCATTGATAATCTGGATGTGCATAAGCCTAGCGCGTGGAAATGTGTAATCCTTTGGCTCTGGTCTCTTTAAGCAGAAGCGGCAGTATTGCGGAGAGTCCTATCGCTAGAGATGAAGCGTAGAATGGTACCAATGCTCCGACGTTATCCCATAGGATGCCGCTGACTGCGTTTCCCGCTATTTGCCCTGCCCAAAATGTTGTGGCTGAAATCCCGTTAATGAAGCCCCATTTAGAAGAAGGTGTCGCATCCATCATGAGAGTCTGGAAGGCTGACCATGAAAGGTTCAAAACGGCGTTAGAAACAAACATGAACAAAATCAGCTCTACTGGGCTGCGAGCGTAGGCAAACAACAGGAAGAACGGCGCTGAAGCCAAGAAACTCACAAACATGACTAGTCTTCTGTCAAATCGATCACTGCATCTGCCTCCAGGCAATTGGACAACTATGGACGCAACTCCAAAACCAATTGAGTACAGTATGCCCACAAAAGCGAAATCCACACTGAAAGTTGACACAACAAAAACTGGGATCACAGGTCCAGCTACACCTAGTCCGAACCCTTGAAATATGTTAATCAGCGCGAACAGCATCATAGCAGTGGCATAGGAACCGCTGACGCTGGCTGCTACGGCACTTTCATCAGTCTTTGCCTGTGTTTTTCTCTTTGTCTCTCGCAGAAGAAGGACGAGTGGGAAGACCGTGAATCTAAGCGCGAAGCACGCGATGAAAGGAATTCGTATGCCATAAATGTCTGCGATTACTCCGCCAATGAATGGACCAGCAGTTGAACCTAAGAGCCACGAAATGTTTGTCCAACTGTAGGCGGAAGCCATGGTCTTGGATGAGGAAGCGTCGGCTACTATCGCCCAGCGAATTGGTATGTATAAGCCTGTGGCAAAGCCGGACAGCATCACCCATGGCACGAGGTCGTTCAGGTTTCTGGCTGATGAGTACATCAGAGGCGGAAAGACAGCTAGCAACGTGCCCAAGGCGTGGAGTCTTCGTCTGCCGTATTTGTCTGAAAGCAATCCACTGGGGATCTGAATCACCGCAGCTACAGCGTTGGATATGGAGAACACTAGTCCGAGTTCTGTCATGGATGCGCCAAGCGAATCTGTTATGAAAATCGGCCAGATCGGAGTGATTAGATCAATGGCTAGGGAATTCACTAGGAAGATCGCGGAAAGGATTAGAATCTCTCTTCCATAGATGGCAAATCGATTCAAGAGCATTGCACCTAGCCAAGTCTACCAACCGTCCAATTCACAACAGCAACAGTCTATTTAAGAATTCGCTTCAAACGAGCCTGAGTGACACTACTCCATGCTAAGATGCAAATGCATGCGTGAGAAATGTAGGTTTGACAAATCAGTTGTTCGGAGTAGCCTGCGTGTGCGTGCTTTTAGAGCTCTTTTGTGTGCGTGTAGAATGCAAGTGCGAAGAAGATGTATCCGAGGTGGAAGAACAGCTCTAGTGGATGCCCTTGGTAGTAGATTCCGGAAAGGTTAGTGTAGCTCAGAAGCAAGTCTCCAAAAACGTTCATTAAGATGCCTGCGTTGAGCAGTAGCCAAGCGCCCTTAAGTCTTCCCTTAAGGCCAGTTATCGTGAAAACCAGAAGACCGAACATTGCTTGCGCAAACAGTAGAAGGTCGAATATAGGATACGCGACTGTCACGAAGAACGTTGCAAAATTCATAGTGGACACTCTGCCACGTGCCAGCAACAGGATGGAAGGTATTATGCCTGCGCTTGTGGGCAAAGTGGCAGCAGCGGCAACTGCGACAACCTTGCCTGATATCACGTTGTGGAACAGCCCAAGGTAGACGAAGATTGAGAGAAACAAAGCAGCGTAGCCCACGAGCCTATAGACGTTAGCTATCGAGGGATAAGGATTAGACATGTTCAAGACGAGTGTTTGAACAGCCCAACTGAGCTCGCTTAAAAACCAGAACGTCATTCCCACAGTGAAGCAGAGCCAAATCCGAGACAGCGTGCTTTCAAGGTTTTCCCAGTAGTTGCGCAGGGCTAAGCCTGAAGCCAGCAGGGAAACGCCTGCCACAACCGGACGAATAAAATTCGAGAAGAAGGTTAGAAAATCAGAGTGCACTGCGAAAAAGTAGATTAGAGCCAGACATAGAGCAGAAAAAACCGCAAGCAGATAAGGCATTTTAGCTTTGAAGTCAACGCGGCTGATTGCCATTCAATCACCATAAACTTCGCAGTTGTGCCTTTGGAGCTGTTGCTGAATGCCTTGTGCTTGAATGAAGGTTTAATGCTTCTGAATGTTGAATCATTATTTATAGAAAGTAAGCCTCATGCAGATGTCGCGTAGAGAACCGCGGGTACACTTGTCTTATTTGCGGTGAGGAACCAAGCATATGAATTTAAGCGCTTTTTTGCCTGAGTTTCTGAATTGATGCCTTGCGTTTGGCGGTATGAGGACGACGTAGCCGGCTGTGGCTTTGCTTTTCTTTTGATCACACGTGACTTGGCAGTTGCCTTCCAGAATGTAGACTTCGTGTTCCCAATCGTGACTGTGCAGTGGAGAGTAACCTTTGGGTTCGATTTCGAAGAGGCGCATGGCAAAATTGGGTGCGTCGTCGTCCTTTTTGATAAGCCATCGCACCCTTATACCTTGAGCGCCCGATTCCTGCATGCTTTCAAGCTTGACTTTCGAGTGGTGAACGCATTTGAAACCCATCTGCATCATGCCTTCCTGCTCTCTGAATATCCCGCTCTGGCTTTTTAAGACTGCTTGAGTCTTCTTGCTCATGAATTCAAGCAAATCTTATTAGATTATCTTTTGTATTGTGGCTTTCAATTGCCATGGCAAGGACCGGTCACGTTCGCTAGACCTCGTGAGAGAGGCGAGGAGAGCCAGAAAGGCTAAAGGGTTTAGGCATAGGCCTAACGCTTTCCAAACGGTTTGCGTCTTTGAGGATAGGGAGGTTTCGAGTTTTTTTCAAGTGGTGAAGAGCGTGCTTTAGGTGCCATGTTTTTACAGGAGTTCTTCGTTGATGTACTTGAAGGAGAGTTCTTTGATTACGCCTTCATCTGTAACCGTCACAAAGCTTTGGATGTCCAACATGTATTGACCCCAATCCTGTCGAAACAGAGCTAGCTTGCGGGAGTAGTCTCTGTAGTCTTTGTGAAGAGACATTATCACACCAGTCATGCCGAGGCCTTCTCCTGTTGAGGCGAAAAACGAGTTGGAGAACCTTGAAGCGTATTCCTTGACTTTGCCGATGAGTTCTTCAGACATTACTTTTGGGTCCATCTTTACGAAGGTGAGAGCGAGGATTTCGAACCCAAGTTTTCTCCAGTCTGGTATGATCGTGTAGCTTCTGATAAGCTTCTCGCGTTCTAGGCTGCGGCGAGCCCGTGTTAGGGTTGGCTGTGAGACTCCTAACTTCTTGGCGAGATTCCTATCGCTTGCCTTGGAATTCCTAAGCAGCTCTATTATTAACTTCTTTGGAAGTTCCTTTCGCATAATTGAAAAGATAGCGGAAGTTGCATTTACGATTTGTGGCTGGCAGTGCACTCTATTGACTCAATAGAAGCTGATTTCTCCGCTAAGGAAGACTGGATGGCTTATATTTTTTGTTTGCTTAGGGCTTTTCTGAAGTTTCCGTGTCGGGGACACTTGAAGAGACCTATGTGAAGCTGCAGTCTTTGACCTTTCTTGTCTGGGCGTCCGGTCATCTTCCATGTTCTTCTGGGTTCAGCGATTTCTGTTCCGCATTTTGGGCATTTGGCAGTTCCTGTTCCTGCTCCTAATCCTGTTGCGAAGTAGACTTGGCCTTCTACGATTTTGATCCTTATTCTTCCTTTGCTGACCAAATCGTGAAGTATTGCGTTGAAGTCTGCTATGGCGAAGGTTGATATTCTTGTGGTTTCGAAAGTGCTGAAGTTAGTGTGGAAGTTTACTCCTTCCATTATTTCATTGGATATGAACGCGTTTTCCTTGCGCTCGTTTAGAAAAGCCAGTATGTTATCTTCGATCTCGGTTTGGTTTTTTCCTTTTTGGAATTCTGTTTTGTCTATGGGCATGAAGGCATTCCCCATTTGGTACTTTGTGCTAATGTGTAATAAATGGCATTGCTTCACTGTTCTACAGAAATACAATTAAACCTAACGCTGAGAAGAATTGCCTCTAGTTGTACTCCCGGCTGTTTACATGCAACTGGCAGTCTTCTATTTCGGGGCTTTGGTCCTGTATCTGGTTTTTTCCGAGAAGAGGTCCATCACTCTTGTTTTGGTTTGGAATGTTGCGTCGTGTTTGGCTTGGCTGGGGATAAGGTATTCATCGCCTTTCTGGCAGAGTCTTGTTTTGCCGTTTATGGTTAGGTTCATTTTTCCTTCTATTACCATGCCCCATTGAGGATAAGCGTGGCTGTGTTCTGGCACTATGGCTGTGGGTTGCATTTCGAAGAAGCCTAGTTGATGTTTTTCGCCTTGAAGGATCCAGGCTTTGACACCTTTGAATTGGATGTCAGCTTCTGGCAACGCTGTTATGACCGTGGGAAACTCATTTGCTTGTTTGCTTTGTGGTTTATTCAAGGTGTTTCTGCCTCTTGAAGCATTGTAGGGAGGAGCAGGGGTTTTAACGTTTGTGTCGTCGTTTGAGAGGAACGTTTGGTTACCAGAAATTTAACACAGATTGTTAGTGTTACAGAGATTGTGAGCCAGAAGGCGAGGTCTATGAAGAAGCTGCCGAAATTAGTGATGCCAGGTGTAGTGAACATGTGTTTGAAGCTTGGGTCATACGGCTCGAACATTCTGTACCAGACGGCTGGGAATCCGTAGTAAAGGAAAGCGCCCTCGTATATGGTTGGGTTACCGTAGAATCCAACGGTCACTCCGTCTTCTCTTTGCTGTAGTACGAGCGAGGATGCTGTGAATGCTAGGAGGAATATTGCAGCGATAACGACGATTTCCGTTGGACCTATCGCAACTTTGAGTAGCTTTCTCAATAGACGTGCAACGTAGTAAGCTATTGCGGCGGCTAAAAGTATGCATCCGCCTAAGATCGCGTAGAAAACGAATTCTATGCCTGGGGGCGCTGACGAGT
>Ga0315309_1000503_pt1 | contig 23701 bp, 22 predicted proteins | sample TDP4_MG_FD_203080 | JGI IMG/M metagenome (GOLD analysis project Ga0315309, IMG submission 203080) | Freshwater sediment microbial communities from Lake Towuti, South Sulawesi, Indonesia - TDP4 | ecosystem: Environmental > Aquatic > Freshwater > Lake > Sediment | place: Indonesia: South Sulawesi...
AGCACGGCGAAGGCCGGGTCAACACCAGCCTCGGCCGGGTGGGCGCGCAGGATGGCGGTGCACAGGCTGTGGATAGTGCCGATGCGCGCTGCGTCGAGTTCGGCAAAGGCTGATTCCCAAAGATCGCGGTCGTCAGCCGCTCCCTCAGCCAGCCACTGCTCGATGGCGCTGCGAATGCGGGTGCGCATCTCACGGGCGGCCTTCTCGGTGAAAGTGATCGCCACCAGAGAGCGCAGCGGCAAGCCCTCTTCCAGCAGGCTGAGATAGCGCCCCACCAGGGCGCGGGTCTTGCCCGAACCGGCCCCAGCGGTGACGGCCACGTCCACGCCGCGCGTCGTGGCGGCCTCGGCCTGGCGGCCTTTAAGTTGCAGGAGGGAGAGGATGGAAGTCATTGTTCAACTTGCGCTATTCAATGCTCCCTTGCCAACGCAAGGGACCTCAGGTCAGAGGCGGTTCATCGCGCTCTAGCCGTTCGAGTATCCGAGTAAATGTCTCTTCCAACTCTTCACTCAGTGCAGGATCAGATTCCGCGCATTTTTCTTGCAAACGTGTCTCTCCAACATAAGCACTGATGAGCAACGGTATCAAAGCGTCGTCTTCAACGGGTTCGGTGAGGGGCCCGCGGAACAACAAAAGCACAGCTCGCATTGGGCCTGAAAGCTCTTCGCCGTCGGCTTCAAGCTGCGCTATACGATCTCGCCAGCGCTGCCGGCGTTCTGGCGTGTTCAGCATTTGAAGGGTCTGTTGAGCAACCTCCAAAGTCCCACTGGCCGAAGCCTCTTCATCCGACGGCGCAGGCCCAGACTCTGTCAGTTGACGCTGATGGTCAATGAGGGCACTCAGCAACAGCAACTCCTCAGCAGTGAACAGTCCCAGGGTCAGGTCACCATCGAGAAGGTCGTCCAAGAATTCGTCGTAGACCTGGTCAAACTGGCTGTCCAGCACTTCTCGAAACATCTCATCTTGCTCGTAAAGAGCTTCGAGCCGCTGTCGCACATTGGGGTCCGCCAACAAGTTAGCTGATTGTCCGGGGGCGAGTTCAGCAAAAGGAACACCGGCCGCTTCGGCCACGGCCATGTGGATCAACAGGCTGCCGGTAAATTCTCGCACGGCATCGTCAAAAGCTTGGCGCACGGGGCCAAACATCACCCAGGGAAAAGCCGGAAAGTCAAGCATCTGCGAGAGAGCGGCCATGCTGCTGGCGCGCTGCGATTGGCCTTCCTGTTGCAGCCGCTGGCTCAGTTGATCCAACCGATGACGAATGTCCGCCTTGACAGCAGGGGTGACCGCCTTTGCCAGAGCTGACATGCTGGCTTCGCTTATCAAACGGTCTATTTCCTCCTCCTGGCCAGCCTCTTCCAGTCGCTGAATGTCCTCGTCCGACTCGGCCATCATCTCACCGATGATGTCGTTAATGTCTTCTCCCAGGGTAAAGTCAGCGAACTCTGGCTCGTCGCCCAGCGTTTCGGCTTTCATCAGCCCGGCCATCAGCGTTCGCTCGTCGGGGATGCCGGCCCAACGGTGAAGCGCACGGGCACGAAAGGGGGACGCGGCGCGAGTGCCCGGCCGAGCACGATGACGTCTCGACTCTCGCCGGACCTGCTTTTGCTGCGATCGTTTCTGTCGTTTTCGCTTTTTCTTCTTGTTCATGGGCTTTCCTCCAATTCGTCATCCTTTTTACGTTTGAGCCTGGCTAAAATTTGTGGACGTAGTAGCGACTTCAGTTGCTAGGAACGGCTAAAGCCGTCACTACCCACAGATTTTAGCCACACCCATTTCAGAAAGGTAACTCGTCATCCCACTCCACAGCCTGAGCAAAAGCGGCGTGGGTTAGTGCATCAGACCAGCCACGCAGCCAGATGCGGGCGTGGAGCGGGATGAGACGAGAGACCCGCTCGATAAATTTCCGGTCGTGACGCAGTCTGGCAGCCGAGACCGGATCTCCATCAACCGCGTCGCTTTCCAGCACGCCCGTCATGGTAGCCATGCATCGCTCAGGGGCCATGAGCCACTCCAGCGAAATGTCCTGGTAGGGGAAGGCGCGTACCTGTTCCAGGAGGGCGGACACGTCCACTCCACGGTTGTGGAGGCCGGCTACCAGGGGCAACGCTTCAGTGAAAGTCAGCCGATGCCAGCCCAGGTCCACACGCCGACGGGTCAGAGGCGGGTTGGGCACGCTGAAGCCCAGCCGTCCAGCCAGGGCACGGGCCGCGTCGTGTAATTCCCGGTCGAGCCAGGGCTCCTCAGCCGCCCGCAGCCAGAGTTCGGCCGGGGAGATATCCCATGAAGGCACAGGGGGCGGTTCGTAGACCGGGATCTCCGATGGTTCGACAGCCTCTTCCTCGGTGGTCAGCAACCCCCACATGGCCCGGATGTAGGCCTCTTGTTCAGGCGTGGCGTCGGGGAAACCGTACACGAAGCGGAGATTGCCCTCTTCGTCGCGGAACTCCTCAGCCTCCCAGCGCTCCGAGTCCCCCTGTTCAGCTCTCCAGCGTTCAAAAGCTTTGTGCTCAGCTTCCCAGCGCTCGTCCCAGCCTTCGGGGTCATACTCAGCTATGAGGGGGAAGCCGCCATCGTCATGATGCCAGTGCCATTCACCTGGATCGTCGCGCATAGCCTGGCAGACGGGGCAATCATCGAAGAAAAGGTCATCCATGCGGTCAGGAGGCACGACATTGGATTCCCCTTTCTGCTCGCGCCAGATGACGTCACGGGGAGCGTCGCCGTGGAGGTCATGCTGCGGGGTGAAAAACCAATCGCGGATCAGGTCGTCGAGCCAGGCACGGGCCGCCTCGGCATCAGAGGCCGGATCGAGTTCAGCCAGCCGCTCGGCGCAACGGCCCCGCAGATAGCGGACCAGGTCACCGTAAAGAGCACATTCTTGATAAGCCATGGGAACCTCCTGAATATTCTGACTGACAAAGGTGTGACCTACCAAGGTCTCGGCGTGTACCGCCAGCAGAAGGCGGCCGCCGGACAGTTGCCGGGGCAGTCCCCTGACGAAGGCCTCGGTTGGAAGTGCCCGGCGCGGACGGCGGCGGCATAGGCCAGGGCGTGGTTGGCCGCAACTTGCAGCGCCGCCTCCACTCCGCCCTCAAACTTTTCCAGCTTGAGGCTGCTGGCCTTGGCCGGTCCGATGTGCCAGTAGAAACCACCGGATACGTCGCCCATGCCCAGGGCATCGCGGGCGGCCAGAGCATAGAGGGCCAGTTGCACCCTTCGCCCCTCAGCCAGGTCGCGGGCCGAGATGGGCGTGGAGCCGGCCTTGTAGTCAATCACCCGCAGACAGCCATCTGGCCCCTGGTCTATGCGGTCAATGAAGCCGTGCAAACGCAACTCGCCACTATCGCCTTGGATCACTAGCGTGGGCTGATTCTTGAGGCCAAAGACCTGCTCCAGGGCGGCGGGCGCGTAACCCGGCGAGGCTTCGACCAGCGCGGTCACGGTGTCGGCCAGGATTTGCTCTAACTCCTGCCGCTGGTAGTCCCACAGCGGCGTGGGACGGAAGCCGTATTCAGCAGGTGCGGCGTCAAAGACCTCCTGGGCGACAGTGGGCAACGAGGCCAGCAACTCATTGGCATCGGTGGGGTCTGATGCGTGGCGGTAGAGCTCTTCGAGGATGCGATGGTACATGGTGCCCAGGATGCGGACGTCGTAGCCCTCCTCTGGCGGGATGCGGGGCTCCAGATCCAGGCCGGAGCCGACCCAGAAGAGCATGGGGCAGGTGGCGTAGGCTTCCAGCCGGCTGGCGCTCCAGGTGTGGCGCGGGCCGTAGCGGGTTGACAAGTGGTCGGCCAGCGCAGTCAGGTCACCCTCGTGCGGCCCGCTGGGCTCGTCGGCCAGACGGGCCCGCAAGACCGAAGCGCCCATCTGAGCCAATCGCCAGGCCCGGCTGAACTCGTTGTCCTCCCGTTCGAGCCAGGCAGCCAGGGGAGATTGGCCGCCGGCAAAAGCGGCCGCGCTCATGAGTTCCTGGGGTGAGGCGGCTTCGCCGGCCGGCAAAGGGTCCTCCGGGCGGACGTGCTCCACAGGGGTGTCCATCAGCCGCCGGACCTGCTCCCAGTAGGGTGAGGGCTCCCACTGCTGGCCGTCGTCGGCCAGATAGGGCCGACACAGCAGCAGTTTCTCACGGGCACGGGTGACGGCTTCGTAGAAGAAGGTGACTTCGTCGCCCTGCAACTGGGGTTCGATGAGCAGACCCCGGTCGCGCAGGGCCAGGCGGTCTCTCTCACGCAGCAGGGTGTCCTCCTGTTCGGCCTGGGGGAACTCGCCCTCGGATAGGCCCAGCAGGGCCACGGCGCGGAAGGACAGGCCACGGGCACCCAGCATCGGCGCGGCCAGCACGGTGGGCATGTTCGGCTCAGGCGGTACAGTGTAAGATATTCCCTCGACGGCACTGCGCAGTTCGGCATAGAAACGGGCGTAGGGGATGGGAGCACCCCTTCGACCGTGCTCAGGGCAGGCCTGGCCAAGTACTGAGTCGGCCAGCACCAATCCTCGCAGCACGTCTTTAAAAGCACGCAAGGCGGCCACGTCGCGTTGGGCAGTCGAGTTGGCCTCCCAGGCTCGGGCCACGACGCCCAGGCTCCCTTCGACGGCGTCCTCGGGCGATTGAGAGCGTGTGGCCAGCTTGGAGTCTTCGCCGATGAGGTTCTCGACAAAAGCCGCATAGTCACGGACGGTGGCTTCTGGCGGGGGGTTGACGCGGGCAACGAAGGCCTCGAATTTGCGGCGCAGGGCGGCAGCCTCGGCCCCGGCGGGCGCCTCAGGCGGGGCCAGATCCTCGTCTTCAACGGCGGCCTCGGTGGCTGGTTTCATCTGCGCCAGCCGGTCGAGGGCCTCGTTCCACTGAGCCAAACCCTGGATGACCAGCCCGGCATGGGCGGCAGCGTCCAGTCGGTCGGCGTCGCCATCGCCGATGGAATCCGCGCCTACACCCGACCAGTCAAAGTAGGGATTACGCCAGGCGTCCACCACCTGGGGGCGTGGCCAGCCGAGCACGGGCAACGACAGCAGCGACAGTAGCGCGGCCACAGCCGGATTGGTCAGCAGATCGGCACCCTCGGCCAGGCGAAGGGGCAGACCGAACTCGGCCACCGTCTCCTGGAGGAAGGAGCGATAGGGGACCAGGTCACGGGCAATGATGGCCACCTCGTGGGCGGCCATCCCGTCGCGCACCAGGCGGGCTTTGATCCAGCGCAACGCGGCGCGGACTTCCTGGCTCCGGTTCTGGGCTTCGATGAAGGCGACGGCATCGCCGGCGGGATACTTCTGAGGTGATGGCTCGAATAGAGACGCTTCGAGGTGGACGAGCGGATCGCAGAATGCAGAATGTGAAGGAGCGAGGGGCTCTGGTTCGACGTTGAGGGTGGTGGTGATGGCAGCCAGGGCGCGGGCGAAGCGGCGGTGAGCAATCCGGGTGCGGGTCGGGCCTGTGCTGCCGGTAAGAGTGACGATGGTTTCGGCAGCGCGGTCGGCCAGGAAGCGCAGCACTTCCAGTTGGGTGGGGTTGAACTGGTCAAAGCCGTCAACGATCAGCAGCCGCAGGTCACGACAGAGGTGAGGGTATTCCTCCAACGCCAGCGCGGCCAGCCAGCCCTGGCCTTCGGCGTCCATCCAGCCGGTCTGCACCAGCCAGTCCTGGTACTCAGCGTAGATGGCAGCCAATTCGGTCAACCGCTCTTCTCCGTCAGCGACGGCAGCGACAAAGTCGTCACGGTGGACGCGGGCGCGTTTGAGTTCCTGGACGAGGGCACGCAAGAGTCGGATAAAGCCAGGTTTGTCGCGCAGCGGGGCATAGTGACGCAGGCGGCCTTCTTCACACAGTTGGTCTACGATGGTGCGCAGCAGGCGGTGCTGGACGGGATCAAGCAGGCGGGGGATGGGCTGTCCAGCCCGGGCCAGGATTTCGGCATAGAAGGTGTAGAAGGTGCCGGGTTGCACCCCCAACACGCCGCCCTCCTCAGCCAGACGGCGGCGGAAGGCCACGACCTGGGCCTGGTTAGGCAGGATGACCCAGATGGGGGTCAGGGGGGCTTCAGTTCGTATCTCATGGATACGAGCGATGCAGTGATGGGTTTTGCCTTGTCCAGCGGGAGCCAAGAGAATACGAGGAGACATATTACGCTGTTTGCAGTACCATCCTGCCGTCCGCTCCACGGGCGTACTCCATCGGGCCCTGTGGGATGCGATTTTCCACCTGCAAGTAACCGGCATCCATGTATTCCCATATCACTTGGAAGGGGACTGTCCCAGGCACCCATTTTTCCACGATGACGACGCCGTGACCGGGCAGGACGGTGAAGGCTACCTGGCGCGGGTCGTCTGGATTTTGCATTGCCTCCGAGCGAGCGAAAGCCCCCTTGACACCCCAGGCCTGAGCATCTGTGGCACAGGAAACCGGGTAATGGTAGTACTCTGGCTCTAAGGGAACGTACTCCACCCGGCGGGGGTCGTAGGCGGCCACGCCGCGATGACCGTGCAGTTTAGATCGCGCCACCGGCACCTGGGCGATGACATCCCACGCCGGGTCAAGGGTGATGGTGGGTAGCGAGCTATCCATGTCCATCATCTCGACCGCTTCGGAAGACGGGGGATCGTTGCGCTTCCCCTCCACGTGACGTGTCAGCGCTCCGCTACCGTCGGGCCGCACTCCCACGATCACCGCCAGGTCATCGTCAGTGATGCTCCCCTTGTACACAGGGCGGGCACTACCCGTCACCGTAGCGATGAGGGCACCCAGCGTCGGATCCCACGTGGCAAAGCACCCCTCGCTGTACTGGCTGGCTACTGCATCCGTCACGGCAGGCACCTGTACCAGGTCGGCGATGCGCACCATCTCGGTGAAAAAGTTGCGCTCTCCCAATTGCTGGCCCGCCACACACATGGCTGTGGGCGTGCTCAGACGCTGCCAGAGCGCGGACGGGATAGGTTCTCCCATCACCTCGTGGTCGGTCACCTCTCTGGCGCTGACAGTGGTGACAGTGCGCAGGACAATATCGTCGTAGAAAGATCCCAGGTCTTCTGCTTCACTACGAGGATGAGCACCGACCAGGTCAAAGTGGTACGCTACGATAGGGCGATCATCTCCGACCACCAGGATGATATGGAGGCTCTTGGTTTGGGCCTGCACCAGGCGCTCCAGGGCCAGGATAGGGCCGCCCCGATGACCCTGCTCGAAGAGCACACGATGGGCCTGGGGCGCCAGACCAGGGAAGGCATAGTCCGCTGGGTCCGGTGGTTCCTTTGCCAACGTGGCCCGAAAATGATTCAACAGGCGCTGGAATTTTTCGGGAAGCGCGTGTACCAGCGTGTAGAGAGTGGGAGAGCGGCTCAGGTTGAAGCGCCTGCGGACAGTGAAGAGCAGGGCCTGGCGCCACCCAATCGGTTCGCCGAAGGGGGCGGTGGTTAGGATGACGTCGGTACGATCATCTGGCCTCATCTGAACCTGATGCCCTTGGAGGCGGAAATGGTGTAACAAACCACTCACCATTTCTTCCAACAAAGAGGTTGTGGGACCGGGCACGAAGGCCACGTGTATTCTGCGCAACCACGGGTGCGTGGGCTTGGCTGTTGTGGATTCCTTTAGGGTGATGCTCATATAACACTCCTAGTATTTCACATTCAACGTCTTACGTTCTCCCAGCCTTCCAGGTGGAACAGGCGCGCAATCCAATCCCCCAGGCGGGGAGAGAGGGTATTGAGGTAGACCAGAGCTCTGGCGTGAAAGGGCACAATCACCTCCGGGTGACGCTGGTGAATGGCTCGCAGGATGGCGCGAGCCACCGTCCCGGGGGCGATCTTGGCGAAAATCCAGGCACCTGCAGCGAGGCACTCATGGGAGTGTCCACTCCATCAATCGAATACGAAGACAGACTTGACAACCCGGTGTCGGCCTTTGTCGGCCGTGACAGCCAGAGCCCTACGTCAGGTAGACCCGTGCGGCCGTGTCGAACGCCTCTTCCGGCCTGCCTTGGAAATCGCCTGATGGGAAGATGGCCGACTCGTACTTTTCATTGCTATAAGTGTAGAAGGCAAAGCCCCATCGCTCCTCGTCGCCGAAGTAGCGCAGGCGGCACAGGTGCGTAGGCGTGTTGCGCAGCCGTTCTACGTACTCCTCCCGGCTCTCGGGCCAGTCAGGCGGAGGCCAGCCGGGCATCTCCTCTGGCTCGGTGTAGGCGTCAATGTAGCAGAATTGCCCCCGGAAACGAATCTCCAGGCGGGTGTACTTCCCGGCAAAGTGCTCCTCAGCGTAGCGTCGAATGCGCACCTCGGTCCGGCGCTTCACCCTTTCGGGAATCTTGACCCCACCTGAATCCGGGCTCCATACCCAAGTCTTGCGTGCCATAGTTAACCTCCAAATGTGTTAAACGACCCCAGGCCTCTGTACTGACCGAAATTGTCATCGTTCACTGGCATGTAGCAACGGTTCAACCCATGCGTCTATCTCACCGAGCTCTTCGGCCAGCACCCCCCGCACCATGGACCTGAGCTTGCCGATGCTGCGAATTTTGCCCGGCCCACTGATCCTTTCCTTTCGTTAGATACTGATGGTTAGACGCTGTCAGGCGATGTAAGCCCCAGGTCAATAGTTCCGATCCTGCTTGAGTCCTATGTCGTCTAATGCTGTTGCCTTCCCACAGGTCTGCTTCACAGATAATCCGGCAGATACTTAACGAATGGCAGCGCCGCTTTGACCGCATCATAAAACGCTTTGTCCGCCGTCCAGAACTCACAGCCGCGCAGTTCGGCGAGTGCAGCATAGGTCGCATCGTAAACGCGGCGCTGATTAAACTGGCGCGCAATCTGTCGGGCGCGTTCCTTCACGTGCGGGTCGTGGATGATTTGGACGCCCACACGGTCAAAAGCTCGCAAAGCCTTATCCCCATCTGCGACGGAAACATTACCCAAGAAGACCTCCTCTTGAATCACGCTCTCAGTTTCGCTCTCGAAAAGGGGCGGCGCAATGAGCCTGATACCTGCCGCAAGGGAATCGTGCAGGAGTTTCCGCGCCTGCTTGCGGTGCGACTCACCTTTCATCACCCATTTCACTGCCACACTTGCATCTATCACTCGCTCTGGCATATCTGCCGATACCTCTCGTCACGCATCCGCCGAATGGTTTCCGCCGAATTGGTCTTCCGGGCGAACGCGGCAGCAGCGCGGTCACACTCGCACAAGATAGCAACTGCCTCGCGTGCCCGTTCTTTCTTGCTGACCGTGACAGGCGGGAAAATGGCTTCCGTCAATCGCTCACTCAATCGGCTGACGAGTTTCAGTTGTTCTTGCGGCGGCAATTGCGCCGCCAATTGCTCCACCTGCTCTAAAGTCACTCCCTTGGACATCGTCGTTCACCTCCATCTAATTTTCCTCCCACTGCCTTACCTCACGACAGGCACTCGATTTCTTTTGTTGCGCTTCCGCTGTCTGACCAATGACCCTGGGAACAAAGGTCTTCAGCCCCTCGCCTATGTATTGCTTAATCTCAAGTGCCAGCACCTCCGCTGGATCCATCTGCGCATTCAGGAACTCAACTATTCGTCGGAGCTCAGCAGGAATCTCATCAGCCACAAAGACAATTCGTATTCTACCGGCCTGCAAGTTGGTCTTGGCCTTTTGCCAGAACTGCTCCTCGTCGGCATCAGCACCCAGAAATTCGAAGTACCTGTTCAGGCTCGAGGCTTGTTGATCCATTCGAGCATTATCATCTTTTTAAGGCCGCAATGTCATATATCTCAATTTCACTTCCGCTTTTGGATACTATACCACATTGCGCTACATCATGCACCAGCCCTCAACATCGGCTCAACCAACTCGTCTATTTCACTGAGCTCTTCCGTCAGCATCTCTCGCACCATGGACCTGAGCTTGCCGATGCTGCGCACCTTGCCCGGCCCACCGGATCCCACCCAGTCAGCGACTTTTTGGGTGCAGGCCCGGCCCAACTCTGCTAGCCCGAGGTGCTCTTCCCTGGAAGGGTCGAACTGAGGGATGGGCAGTTCTAGGGGCTTTTTGGTAATCAAAACCACCGGCTAGAAAGGTACAGGACTCTTATCTGCAACAGGAGGCCAATCCCCCTAGCCACTTATTACACCCTTCTCAGCTACAACATCCTCAAGAAAAGTATACCCCTTGGAAAAAACCTCCTCTAGAAATCCTAATATTTCTTCATCGCCCAAAGTGTACCATTCGATCTTCTCATCTCTGACTACAGCTATTGTGCCTGGGATAGAAACATAATAACGCTTCTTCCCCTTGCCTCCTCTGAGTTCCTTTCTCACAGATCGTCCTGTTCTTTTCTTTAGTATTCTCGCCCTGGGTTTAAAATCCCTTTCGTAAACCCGCTTTTCCTCCTCCATATCATAAGCTCCATGTCTTGACAGATCTGAGAGTTCGAATGGAATCTTATGCTTGACTTCAATCTCGGCCAGAAGATTTACTACCTCTTTGTTCCCTTGGACTTGATAATAGTATCGTAATTTAAGCATTTTACACCTCCTATTTATCATTATTGGACCTGTAGTAAATGGGCGGTTAACTTGTCTATTTCTCCAATTTCCTTGTTAAGCATCTCTCTTACCATTGTCCTCAGCCTGCCAATGCTTTTAATCCTAGCTGCCCCGTCCGTCCCAAGCCAGTCCGCCACCCTCCTGCTGCACTCCTTACCCAGCTCCACCAACTTTTTATGAACATCACTCTGTGGGTCGAACTGAGGGATAGGCAGTTCAAGGACTTTCTTGTGGATGTGGCGGGCACCCCACAGCCCACGGGCTTGCATTGGCTTGATCATGCGGTTAATAAGAGATGAATTCAGGACAGCGGCCAGATAGTAGGCTTCGTCTTCCCTGCTTGTTTCAAAATGGTAGGTGACGTGATCCACAACGAAGCCTTTCACCTGTACACTTTGCTCGCCAATATCAAACTTAATCGGCTGATCTTCCACCACGTGGGCGCATAGATGAGTGCCGGAGGAGGGGTAGATGACTCTATACTTTGCCTGGGGATTCTGGGATGTAACTTTCCGCTGATAGTCCAACCATTCAAGAGCATCAATTCTCTCGGCTTTCTCACCACGTCGGCTTTCCCACTCCTCTTGCACCTTTTCGAGCCACTTGGCGAGGTTTACAAATCCTCTCTTGTGCGCCTCTTCGGCGGTGACGAGGGCATAGCCGTCGCCGCTCGGCTCGATAGGGAGAACGACGAGACGATAATCCAGGTGACCGAAAGGCAGAAGGTCTGTGGAGAGCAAGGTGGCGTAGAGGAAGCGGCTCTCTACATTGCCTTTGAGCACAAGTCCTTTATAGGCATCTTTGGCTTGCTCCTTTGCCCGCTCAGCACTTTCCAGGGGTGGCAGCGAGGGGTTAAAGCCCAGGGGAGAGACCTTGACCTCCACGAACCAGAAGGGGCGAGGATATATCGTGGCCCCGTTCTTGAACAGCTCTTTATACGGACTTGCCTCTTCTGCCAAAATTCCTTTGCCTTTGGCCCAGAAGGAGCGCTTACCCACTCTGCCGAGTGCGAACTGTACTTCCTCAATGGCAAGGCTCTCTTCCGCTTTGTCCAGTGTCGCGTTCTTTCTCGGTAACTCCCCGCTCACGGTTTGTCCTGAGATAGGATAAGAAGTCTTTGTACTGGCTTCTTTTTGACCAAAGAGCACACACGCGGGAACGTTAAACAAAGGCTCCACGCCTTCCAGGTCCCAGGCTTCCTCGAAGCGCAAGCCAACCTCCTTGAATGTCCCTTGTCGAAGGTCGTCGTGCTGGTCGGCGGAAAAGATGCTCCGAGGAAGGACGAAGGCGATGGTTGCGCCATCTTTGAGATAGAGATCGGCTGTTCGTAGAAAGAAGAGGGTGCCCAGTTCCATTTGGGTTATGAGTTCGCCTCTGCTGGAGAGAAGCCCGTAGACTTCCGTGATCTGCCTTTTGAGGAACTTCTGGTATTCGGGCTCGGCATAGCGGAAGGAAAGCCAGGGTGGATTGCCGACGACGAAGTCAAAGTTGCCTTTCAGGAAGAGAGGCTTGTAGATGTTCTTGAGCACAAAGGCCCAGATGGTATCCCGTCTGGATTCGATGAGGTCCCTCAGGGCTTTAGAGATGACGAAGAGCTTGTGCACCGGCACATTGTTTTCCAACAGATTGGCGTGCTGGGCTCGCAGATAGCTGGTAAACAGTTCTATGGTCGGCTGCCGGCCAACGTTTCGCACGGCAAACTCTTTGGCCGCCTCGATGGCCTCATCATACAACTCCGGACTCTCCAGCAATGCCTGCGGGAGATAGATGGTCTGATCGTCAATCGTTACTTCGTAGTCAGCCAGGGCTGTCTCCGCCCACCGCTCGGGCAACCTGATGGTGTCCGCAAGATAGATGGGAATGCTGATCTTGCCCCTTCGTTTCCCCAACAAATCGCCCAGGGCCAGGATATAGTTCGTCTTGGCCACGGTGACCGCCAGGGGGTGAATGTCCACGCCCACTACCGAGTCAAGGATGTGCTCCAACGTCTGGCGCGTGTCCCCCAACCGCTCTCGCTTCTCTCCGACGGCCAGGTAGAGGAAAGTCCCCGAACCACAGGAGGGATCCAGAAGTGTACCCTGCGGGTTGTCCTCAAGAAGCCTACGGACCATGCGGTGGGCCAGCCAGTCGGGGGTGTAGTACTCGCCCAGGTCGTGACGGGTCTCGGGGTCTACCAGTTCCTGGTAGAGGGATTTGAGCACATCTTCGGAAAGCTGGCGCAGGTTGTAGTTTTGCAGCAGGCTCAACAGTTGCCGGGCGGTTTCCACCCCCGTGACTCTGGCCTCCTCCCGTGCCACCCAGGAGAAGAAATCCTCTTCCAAAAAGTTCTCGATGCCCTGCTCTTTGAAGAACTGGCCTTCCAACAGGGAGAGAATCTGGTCATCGGCGGGGGCTGTTCTCTCCCCCGCGAGGCGGCGCCAGGCCATCAGCTTGGCCAGCGTGGAAAGATAAGTGTGCCTGATGAAGAGTTCCTCGTCGCCCACAAAAGTCCCGTACACAATGAGCAGGTACCTGGCCCAGCTTTCGTAGACCACACTGAATTCGGGCTGGTCTTTGAGACTGCCCCACCGTGAGAGCAGGGTTTGACTTGCAGCGCGAAAGGCGTGGCTCCTGAGCCCAAAGTCTTTGACGATGGCTTCGGTCGTGGGGGCCAGAATCTCCTGGCGCAGGAAGTAGCGGTCCAGCCAGAAGTAGACGTCCGGTGGCTCGAAAGCCGACAGGTCTACCTCTTCCACGAGTTCCAGGCGGACTTCTTCGGGTTGGATGTCCGGTTTGTGGTGCTCCCCAACGGTCGGGGAATACACCGCGAACCGGATGCCATCGGCGGCCATGCAGAGATAGGGCGCTCGCCTGGCCGGTGCCTCTTGAGACCAGAGGCAGGCCAGGTACCTTTGGAGCTGGTCTTCTGCCTCTGGGCGCGTCTTATTCAGATCACGTTCAAACTCGATGACCAGGTTGCCAAACAGGTTATCAACCCGGCCTCTCAGAATACGGTCTTTTTGCTTGACCTTCACGTGTTTCTCGATGCCAGCCACGTAATCTTCGATGAAGCCAGGCTGTAATCCGAACAGATCGTTCAGAAGTCCGAAGAAGCGGAACGATTTGGCGGATTCGCTTTGTTGCGCCTGCACCGATTCCAGGTACGCGGAAACGACCTGCTCCCACTTCGCCTGGCGAGCATCCGGTATACGTGTTCCTTTCTCCCGGAGTTTACTCTTTTTGCCCATAACGCAAGGCCTCCAATGAGAGACGCCGGGCGATCTCGAACGCAGCGGCGATGCGGATGATCTTGACGTCGGAAAGCCCCTTGATCTCCAGGAATCGCTCCAGCGGCACGTTGGCCATCTCGGAAAGAGCGCCGAAGCGTTCCACAACTTCCTCGGCGATCTTTTCCGCTGGCACCCCCTTGATGCCCGTGGAGATGAGAATAGCCAGGAGCTCCGCATCTGAGAGGGCCTCAGCCCCCAACTCTCGCAATTTTCCCCCTGGGTGGGACCATTTCTTCATCGTCGAACCCCTGGAATATCATATGCCTTCATCACGCCAGAGTCCCGTTGGGCTTTCGCCAAAGTCAAGTTGAGTTTACTCCAAAGCCCCACTGCCTTTGGATCAAAGGCCGGTTGACCTTGGCCACGAGGCCCAGGGCCTTTGCTCTTTGGGTAGTTTTGATTATGTAAAGTCATGTAGTGTTTAGGCTCAGGAGTTCTCCTTTACAAAAGCGCCCGCCGCACCATATCCAGTGCCCGGTTCACCAGCCAGTCCGTAGCCCGCTCACTGGGTCCCTCGTACTGAAAGGTCTGGACGATCACCTCCTGGCCCGTATCGAGGGCTATGTACATGGGCTGTCGCTCCCTGGAATCGTCAGCGATGGGCGCTGGCACCCATACCGCCAGGCAGAGGTCCACCCCCAGAAAGGCGCGTCCCTCCCGCGCTGCCGCCCGGGCTGCCTTGGCAGAGAAATCGCCCGCGCCCCTGAACTGAGCCCGAGGCAGACCCAAAAGGTTGATAGCCTCTTCCACTTCGTCAACGATCAGGCTGTTCCCCAGCACGGCAGGGCTATCCGGCGCGTCAAAGATCTGACGGCTGACGATGCCATCCACCCCACACTCTACCGTGCCCAGTGTCAACTCCCGTTCGGCAAGCATCCGGGCCACCACCTTCGCGACTGTTTCCTCCCCCATGCCGTAGATCACCTCCCCCAGCCGCTCGCGCCCCTGCCTCGCCATCGCAGTTCCACGTCGGACTCGAATAGGTCTGCCATGATGCACTACCTGATAAGCTTTTTGTGATCCTCTTCACTCCAGTCCATTGCCATGCCGACCCCACGCCCCAGTACGACACCGGCCAAGACGATCACATACCCCACGTATTCTATCCAGGAGGCCTCTGTCTCCATCGCCTTACTGAGCACAATGGCCACAACAAGTCCAATCATCCCGCCAATGATCATACCCCAACCACCTGGCCAGTATACTCCTCAGTATATCCTAAAACGAGAACTTTTCCTCCCTACGCCGCGTCCTCAGCGGAGGGTACAGTCAGTTTCCAGGTTGGTGGTTCCCAACGCTAACCGCTCAGCCAGCCAGAGGTTGACCAAGGTCTCGGTCGAAATGCCTTTGGCCTGGGCGCGCGCTGCCACTTGCTCCCACAGCTCAGGGTCAATGGTCACTCGCCGCCGCCGCTTGGCTGCAACTTCAATTTCAACCTCGTGGGTTTGATCCCAGTAGTCGGCCAGGCTGTGCGTATCCCAAAACTCCGCCGCCGTCTCAATGCTCTCGAACTCTTCCGGGATAGGATCTCTCGCTTTACTTGCGGCCATATCTCCTGCGCTCCTCTGCATTCATGTCGCGTGCGCTGATGATCAGCGCGACGTTTCTCGGCTTGAAGATGAAAAATACGATCAGGTATCTCCCGGCATCCGTCCGGCCAAGAGCAGAATACATGTCCTCGCCTTCCACGCGCCCCTTCTCCACCAAGCGGAAACGGGGGCGGTTGAAGAACACCTCCTCAACCTCATCGGGTGTGACATGGTGCTTGATCTCCAGCTTCTCGATGATGTCAGGCAACCAGATGAAATCTTCAAGGCGCATGTTACAGCCTCGTCTCGGCTGCCAACTGCCGCCCCAGGTCAATGACGTCCTGCACGGCGGCGATGAGCATCTCGCCTGTTTCGACCGAGGGCGGCGGGGCGGGTTCCTCATCCCCGGCGGGAGGTGCGGTCAGCTCGCGCACGCGAGCCAACTGCGCGGCCAGGTCACCGGGCATGCGGCCTTGCTCCACCAACTCGGCCTGCACCACACGAGCGCCGGGCAGATCGGGGCCGGGTTCGCGGTCTTTGAACAGGGTGAGGAACGACGACAGCCCCCAGCCCAACGCCTCATGGATGGGACGCAACATTTCTTCGGGAAAACCGCCTTGCAACACGACCTGGGCCAGTTGCAGGCGTTTGGCGGCAAAATCAAAGCCCTCCTGGGCCTTGCGCAGCCGTCTCTCCAGTTCCTCACGACCGCTGGGGCCAGTGGGGGCTGGCATGGCCGGAGCGCGATAAACTTGCGCTTCCTCTTCGGGCTCGATTCGCTCCAGGGTCCCGCCGGTGAGGGCAACCAACGCCCGATAGCCTTCCTGCTCCATCAGGTGCAGGCCAGGGATGGGCAGTGCCGGCTCACCTGTAAAGTACTCAGTTAGCAAGTTCTCAACCTGAGAACGAAGCTCCGCCGGTTCCCGATCAACCACCACCAGGACGTTGCCATCACCCTCTACGCCCGGCAGTTGAGGCGCAGGCCGCACCAGCAGGATGCGACCGGGGAAGCGACCCACCAGCAGGTCAGCAAAGCCGCGCAGGGTGGGGGCTTCGACCAACTCGGCCTCCCCTTTGACTTCAGGCTCCAACTCCAGCTTGACCTCGACCGGCTGGAGTATTTCATCGAGCTGTTTCAGGAGGGACTGGCCGGTATCCTGGAAGCTGATTTCAGCCGGAGCCTCTTCGCCACCGAATACCCCGACGAAGACGTTGCGCTTGGCCGCCAGGGTGTCCAGCATACGCTCTTCGATGGTGCCCTGGGCGATCAGGTTGATGACGTTGACGGTCCGGGGCTGACCGTGGCGGTAGGCGCGGGCAATGCGCTGTTCCAACACAGCCGGGTTCCAGGGCAGGTCGAGGTTGATCACCAAGCTGGCCGCCTGCAAATTGAGCCCCACCCCACCGGCGTCGGTGGATAGGAAGACACGGCAGTCATCATCTTCAAAGAAGCGTTCGATGAGCTCGCCGCGCTTGGGGGTGGGCACATCACCGGTCAGCTTGACGTGGCCCAGGTTGAGACGGCCCAGCACCGGTTCGGTCAGGTCGAGCATCCTGGCCCATTGGCTGAAGAGGATGGCTTTGTGGCCGTTGTTGGCTACTTCGTCGTCGAGGATGTGCGTCAACTCGCGCAGCTTGGGGGCGGTGCGCTCGCGCTCTTTGGGCGGGAGGTCGGGGTCATGTAGAGCCAGGGCGTTGCAGATGAGGCGCATCTTGACCAGTGCCCCCAGCAATATCTGGTGCTCCTTGGGGGTCAGCGGCCGGCGGCGGGCCGTGGCTATCAGCTTGGCTACGGTCTGCTGAAAGCCCTCGTAAGCGTGCCACTGCCTGTCGGTCATCTCGACGAAGAAATTGTTGTCAATCCGTTCCGGCAGGTCGTGCAACACCTCGTCGCGGGTGCGACGCAGCACGTAGGGCCCGATACGGTGGCGCAACTCGTCCAGGTTCTTGTAGCCGAGCACCTTGTACGACCCGGACGGGCGACGCTCGACCTGAAAGTAGAGCTGGTTGAAACGCCACAAAGGGCCGAGGATCTTCGAGTCGAGGAACTGAAAGACGCTGTATAGTTCGTCCAGGCGGTTCTCCAGGGGGGTGCCGGTCAGGACGAAGGCGTAGCGGCTGCGCAGCCGCTTGACGGCATCGGCCGTCTTGGTGCGCCAGTTTTTGATGCGCTGGGCCTCGTCGAGGATGATGACGTCGGGGTGCAGGCGCTCGAACTCTTCCAGATCGCGCCGCACCAATTCATAGTTGACGATGGTGAAGAAAGTGGGCTGTCTGTACGACTCGCGGCGCTTCTTGAGCGGACCCTCAATAACAGTGACAGGGAACGAGGTGAAGCGGCGGATCTCACGCGCCCACTGGTGTTTGAGGGAAGCCGGGCTGATGACCAGCACCCTCTGGATGTCGCGCAGTTGGTGCAGCAGTGAGCAGGCGGCGATGGCCTGGACCGTCTTGCCCAGCCCCATGTCGTCGGCCAGCATGGCCCGCCGGCCAAAGGTCAGGTGCAACGCGCCGGTCTCCTGGTAAGGGTAGAGGCGGGTGGACAGCACGCTCAGGGAGCGATTGCCCCGTTCCACCTGTTCCAGAAACCATTCCTTCTGACGCTGCACGGCTTCGATGTCCTGCAGCAGCTCAAGGTGCGAGCGCACCTCGTCGGTCACTTGCAGGCGGGTGCGCTGGCGACGGGGCAAAGCCTCGATCTCTGCCAGCAGGGCGGGCAGCGTCTGGATAAGGGGGCCCTGGAGCACGCCATCAGTGTCGAAGTAGCGGCTCAACATTTGGCGCAGCTTTTCCGGCCCCGGCAGGGGCAGCGAGATGCAAACGGTGGTCTGCTCAGCGTGATGGAGGTAGATCTGCGTTACCGGCGGACTCTGGGCCGCCAGCTCATCCCAGCGCTCGCCCAACTGCTCTTTAAGGTGGAGCAGAACGCCTTCAATGTGCTTGCAGGTGCCGACCAAATTGGTCTGATAGTCGGGACAGGTGCAACTGTTCTGAAGCGCAGTGAGGGAGCGGATCTGGACACGGTAGGTCCGCCCAGAGACCGATGTCACGTCGAAGGAACTAAAGACGGCATGAGCGCCGCGATTTTTGACGTGAGCGATTTCTTCCTGCGCCCGCTTGCGCCGGCGCTCGATTTGTTCTTGTACGTCAACCATAAGCCTTACCCCTCCCACTTTCTCATTTCCTACTTTCTAATTCTAGGCTCCCAAGACAGCTACCAGGCAGAGGAGCCATAAACTATTATATCACAATGCCTGATTTTAAGGAAATAGGGCTCTCACCACCTGGCAAATAATGGCCCTCCTCAGTTAAGTCTATTGTACCACGTTAACACCGTTAGTCCAATTTATCCGGGAACTGCAACTATCTGGCGGAAATAACGTAATATACAGTAGCAACATGCCTGCACCTCGATCACTAATTCCTGGAGTCTCAGTAGATCACGATTTAAGGCTCAAAGCGGACCACAGTCCGCGTTTAGGCCGCTGGACGGCTCGACTGAGCTCGCCGAAGTCTGTGGTCCAGCGGGAGCAATTTGTGATCTACTGAGTCTGGCGAATCTTGCCCATCTGTGGTATACTTTTGGCTGAGACCCGAAACGGGTACGACTTGTAGGGAAAGGAGACAATCAAAATGGGTATTTTGGAAAGGATCAGCAGCCTGATCAAGGCCAACATCAACGAGATGCTTGACAAAGCTGAGGACCCGGAGAAGATGCTGAACCAGCTCATCCGGGACATGGAAGAGGGTTACAGAGAAGCCCATGAGCAAGTGATCAACGCCATGGCTGACCAGAAGCGGCTGGAGAAGAAGTACCTGGCCAATCTCAACCTGGCCAAAGAGTGGGAGCACAAGGCCGAAGTAGCCGTGCAGTTCAGCGATGAAGACGCAGCCCGCAAGGCTCTCAAGAGGGCCCAGGACTATGAGGAGTTGAGCAACGACCTGAAGTTGGCCCTGGACAAGCAGGAAGACAGCGTTGCCGACCTGCGGGTGCAACTCACCGCCCTCCAGGCCAAGATCGAAGAGGCCAAGCAAAAGCGGGGGGTGTTGGTGGCCCGTCACCGCCGGCTGCAGGCTGAACAGAAAATCCGCCAGTCCGCCTCTGGGCTGAAGGCCACTGACGAAGCCTTTGCCGCCTTCCAGCGTATGGAGGAGCGCATCGAACTGGAAGAGATGCGTATGGATGCCGCAACCGAACTGGAAGGGGAAGCCGAAGCAGTGGAAGCCCGCCTGGCTCAAGAGGAGGCAGAGCTCCAGATCGAGGAGCGTCTGGCTGCCCTGAAAGCCAGGTTGGCCGCCAAAGGGGATGCGGAATAGCATAGGACAGACTGAAACCAGAAACCGGGTTTTCAGCCTTGCGAAGGTTTAGAACCTTCGCAAGGCTGAGGGGCACTTTCTTGACATGCCGGGCCAGTTATGGTAAAATTATGTCAAGGTTTCACGGCTATGCGAAGGGTCAGAGCAAGGAGGTGCCCCTATGTCTGCTGAACAATTGCCTCTCTTCCCCCAAAAAGGCGTCAAAGGCCAGTATGGGCCACCGGTGGCTGAGACGAGCCCCCTGGGTAAGGACTCTTCTCTGAGTGCAGCCATCGGCGGCTTTCATGACTACATGATCCGAGAAGGCTTTACTGAGAATACCATCAAAGCCTTCCTCGGTGATCTGCGCATTCTGACCAAGTACCTGGGTGGAGCTCGCCCGATTGGGCAGATCGGAACAAAGGACTTGAACGACTTCCTGACCTATCTGCTCTACTATCGAGGCGTGCCCTGCAACCTCAAGTCCTACAGCCGCCGGGTGACCACCCTGAAGGTCTTTTTCGGCTGGTTGGCTGAGGCAGGCATCCTCCCCCGCGACCCGGCCGCGCCAGTGATCCATCAGCGGGTCAGCACCCCCCTGCCCCAAATACTCTATGACGACCAAATCGAGAAGATTCTGGAAGTCACCCAGCGGTTGCGTCAGGCCGAAAAACCCGACGTTCGCCCTCATCTTTTGATCACTCTCATACTGCAAACGGGCATCAAGAAGGGCGAGTGTACGGCCATCAAGCTCAGTCACATGGACCTGAGTGACCCAATTGCTCCCGTCCTCTACATTCGCTACGCCAATCCCAAGATGCATCACAAGGAGCGCAAGCTCTCGCTCTCAACCGATTTCCCCACCCTGTTGCAAGAGTACATCGCCCAGTACCACCCCAAAGAGAACCTCTTTGAGTGCACCGCCCGTAACCTGGAGTACGTCCTGCACGACGTGGCTCAACTGGCTGGTTTGGCGGACGGCATCTCTTTCGAAGCCTTGCGCTGGACCTGTGCTGTACGGGATTACGAAGCGGGGATGCCCTCCGAGAAGCTGCGCCAGAAGCTGGGCCTATCCCGCATCAGTTGGCGGGAGACTTCGGACAAAATCGCCAGGCTAGCCTCACCGGCGCTGTGAAAGGAGGCTTGTTATCATATGAGTGAGCAAATCACCGTCCGGGTATCAGATCGCGTGGTGCGCAGCGCAGCGCACGTGGCGGCGCAGAGCCAGCGGCGTATCGAGGACGTGCTAGCTGATTGGTTCATTGGAACGATCCTCACGGCGCAACAGATCTCATGTACACTGTGCAGATCTGAAAGTCATCTAGCGCTGCATCCTGATGACCGCCGATCCGGGCGATTTGGTGTTGAACTCCCCTTGCGGCAACGGAGGATGAAATGAAACTTCAAATTAAGAACTTTCGTTCTATCAGAAATCAAGAGATAGAACTTGCGCCCATCACGGTTGTTTATGGCCCCAATGGCGCCGGAAAATCCAGTTTGCTCTATGCTTTGCTCACTCTCAAGAACGTTGTATCGAATCCTAACCAAAATCCGAGCGGATTCTTCAACTACACCTTTACTAACCTTGGCAGTTTTGAGGCTGTCGTCTTTGACCATCAGACACGCAATGAAATCGAATTAGGGGTTGCGCTTTCGAAGGACGACTTTAAGCTGGTATACCAGATTGCCATCGGAGAGAACAAAGGGGGGTTTGCCCTATCTATTGAAAGCAAAGGCGACTTCACGACCAAGATTCAACTCCCCGTTTCGTTTCCTTATCCGGCAAACCAGCAAGTACAGGAGACGATTTCACTGAAGGAATTGACTTTTGCCGTGATATGGAATGGTATCACGACAATGGTTCAATCCGGAACGCAGGACGCGAAAGCACAAGAAGAAACCATCCGTCTTGCCGCTTCCCTTAATGCACCTATTGAAGTGCTGAGAAAGGTGGGCATTGTTCCTCTAAAGAGAGGATTTTCAAAACCGCATTATTCATCGGTTCCGGTTACTCCAATGATGATAACCGAAGATGAAGTGGCTTCCTTGTTATCTAGTGACAAGTACCTGGAGCAAAAAGTAAGTTTCTATCTGGAACAGATCCTCGAACGCGATTTCCGAGTGCATTTCACACCGGGGACTGGCCTTTTCTCGCTCGATTCGACGGATAAGAAAACAGGAGTTGGGTCTGAACTCGTTAATGAGGGATTTGGGGTCAACCAGATTGTGTATTTCCTTGCAAGATGCCTGCATCGTGATACAGAGTGGGTGTGTGTAGAAGAGCCGGAGATTCATCTCCACCCGACAGCCGTGCGTAGGGTTGCCAGGGTGTTAGTTCAGATTATGCATGACGAAGGGAAACGTTTTGTCATCTCTACCCACAGCGAGTCATTTCTTGCCGCCTTGCTCACTCTCATTGCTGAGACTAAACTGAACCCTTTTGACTTGGCATGTTACTTGGCTCGGAAAGAGAAGAAGAGCACGGACTTTGAGCGCCAAGCCGTAAATGAACGAGGCCAGATTGAGGGTGGACTAGGGAGTTTCATAGAAGGAGAGCTTGAGGACGTTAGAATTTTCCTAAAAGCCTAAGAATAAATCGGAGGCAACGTAGTGTCTACCCAACGGTTTGTTCTGAATGAATGGATTCTTCATGACTTGCGTGGAGATAATGGGCCAAAGGCTCAGGAGGAAAGCCATAGATTCTTAGACAAGTTGAAAGAAAAATGTGACCGAATAGCCGTCTTGATCGGTAGTCCATGGATGGGGAAAGCATACGAGCTTATGTGGCATACTAATCCTCCCATTCGTACTCTTAGCAAACATCTTCACGGTATCTTGCGTGACTCGAGGAAGTGTGAACTACTTGACCAGAGTCGAATCAAGACCCTGCCAGAAGACTTGAAGGGATCGGTGCCTCCAGGAGACTTTTACCTCGTTGAAACCTATTATTCGGCTGATGCTCAGGTGCTTGTGACCACCGATCAAAAGTTGATTCAAATCCTTTCTGCTGCCCAAAACGTAAATATAAGGCTAAGAGATGAGTTTCTAAGAAAATACCTTGACGATACTGAGTCTCTATGACTGAAAAGCTAAAAGAAAGCCCTCGCCGTTGACAATCCTATTTGTTAACTCGCCGTTTGAGGAACCCCACTCGCTACTGGGACTACAAAGCTGGCATCCCCCTGACGAGTGAAGCAGGCTGGAACCTTGCCGGAGGCGAAGCGTTCGAGATATAACGCAAGTTCCATATCAAAAGTATACACCTACGAGGAGGCAATATTTTGAAGACTATTGACCTGCGCAGCGACACTGTGACTTTGCCCACGCCGGCCATGCGAGAGGCCATGTACCGGGCCGAGGTGGGCGACGACGTCTTTGGCGAGGACCCTACGGTCAACCGACTGGAGGAGATGGCCGCCGAACGGATGGGCAAGGAGGCAGCTCTTTTCGTGGTCAGCGGCACCATGGCCAACCTGGTCTGCCTGCTCACCCATTGTGGGCGGGGCGACGAGTTCATCGTCGGCCACCTGGCCCATACCTTCCTCTACGAAGTGGGCGCTTCAGCGGGTCTGGGCGGCCTCCATCCCCATACCATCCCTAACCAGCCCGATGGCACCCTCAACCTGGGGGATGTGGAGGCGGCCATCCGTGGTGATAACGTCCACTTCCCCCGCACCCGCTTGATCTGTCTGGAGAACACCCACAACCGTTGCAGTGGAGCCGCCCTGTCGGTAGAGTACACCCATTCCCTTTGCGAATTGGCTCACAGCCGCCATATCGCGGTTCACCTGGACGGGGCTCGCATCTTTAACGCCGCCATCGCCCTGGGGGTGGACGTCAAGGAGTTGACCAGGAACGTGGATTCGGTCGCCTTCTGTCTTTCAAAAGGATTGTCATGTCCCGTCGGGTCGCTGGTCTGCGGCCGTGCTGATTTTATCGCCGAGGCGCGGCGCAGCCGCAAGATGGTAGGCGGCGGGATGCGTCAGGCGGGCATTATCGCCGCGGCTGGCGTGGTGGCTCTGGAGCAAATGATTGATCGCCTGGCCGAAGACCACGTCAATGCCCGCCGCTTGGCCGAGGGCCTGGCCGAAATAGCGGG
>Ga0315309_1000504_pt1 | contig 23691 bp, 27 predicted proteins | sample TDP4_MG_FD_203080 | JGI IMG/M metagenome (GOLD analysis project Ga0315309, IMG submission 203080) | Freshwater sediment microbial communities from Lake Towuti, South Sulawesi, Indonesia - TDP4 | ecosystem: Environmental > Aquatic > Freshwater > Lake > Sediment | place: Indonesia: South Sulawesi...
AAAAAAACCCAGAGGAAAAAAGCGGTCTAGTTCTAAGTCCTCTTTTCTTCACATTAATCACACTCAAATTTAAATACTATTTCATCACTACAAAAATAGTGAAGGTGTAAAGAATGGCAATAGTAAGATTCATACGGAAAATTCGGGAAAGCGGCGGTTCCGCAGCAATAGTCATTCCGCCTGAGATTCTGAAGGCTTTGGGGTGGCTGTTGGGCGACGAAATTGAACTCCATATAGAAGATGGGAAGCTGATTATAGAGAAATCTAAAGGCAGAGGTAAATGAAATGCCGAACAAATTAACGCATAATGAACTTCGAGATACATTTAAGCAGTTTCTAATCAATAAGCTTCCCAAAGAAGGAGTAAAAGTTAAGGCTGAATTTTCCGCCCCTATTGGGATAATTGACCTAGCAGTTCTCTCGTATCTTCCCCCCTTTAGGTATCTCCCTTTGTTGGCATGCGAAGTTGAAATGTTATGGTCACTTAGATCTAGGACACAACATATACCCCAGATTCTATGCGATTTTATGAAAATGTCACTCCTATCTCCCGCTCGAATGCTTTTTCTCTGCGAAAACGAATATGCAGCCAGAGAAATTGGGGAAATCATCCGACATCTAGAGGTAATCCACAGATACCCATACACATTCGTCGCATATTGGAAAAAAGATAAACCATGCCTAGTCACTAACCAAAACCTATTCCTTCGAAAATTCATATTCAAAAGCGAGAAAGAAGAAAATAAGATAAACTCCCTCAAACGGCTTAGTCGCGGGAACCATGCACAAATACTCATAACCGACGGCGCTTCAAAACAATGAATATCTAAAGCTGAAACCTTTATCGAGCTGTCACTACATAAATATGACTTCATCATCTGAAAAACCTGCTTTTTTCAAATTTTTTGATATTGGAACGCTCATGCGTTGATACCGTTGATATTCACTGTAGCTCACGCTCAACATATAAAATAGCACGGAAACAAAGGAAGCGGAGAGGTCGCCGAAAGTAAAAGAGCAAGAAAAGAACATCAAACAGCCAAAAGAAGCCCAGAAACAAAAAGAAAACATAAGCGTATTCTTGATTGGCACAGTGAGTACCGTAGCCTGATAATAAGTAAAGGTGGCGTCGTTTTCACCCCTGGAAGGTCAATAGCACCGTTAACAATGAACCCTTTGGATCCCTCGCTCTCAGAGGATCTAAGTGAACATATTAGCTTGGTGACAGACATATTTGCCGACATATTCATTTTCACACCGTCGCAGAGCTACATGTTCAGAGAGGCTTTACGAAATGCTTACAGGAGGTGCGGATGCTTAACCAGTAAAAATGCCTCACCGCCTATAATTTCAACTATAGTTCAAGAGATTGAACATGCACCGATACGTTCAGCATATGACAATGAAACAAAGCTTGCCTTACTCAGAAGGTTGAAGCCTTTAACTGAGGGGCAGGCTGGTGAAGCATTAAATGGACAGTCGACAATTCCATTTGAGGAGATTCTAAGCAATGTTGTTTCAGTTGAGCTTGGGCACTTTAAGGAACAAGAGATTAGAAAAATTTTCACCTCAATTTTCCTTAAGCTTTTATACGATTCGCGAACCAGAGAGCGTTTCTCCAAGCTTCAACATGTCACAGTGATTGAGGAAGCCCGAAACATAATTCCAGCCAGACGCTTAGAGGAACCACCGTCAATAGGGGAGAGAATGATTTCTGAATTGAGGAAATTTGGTGAGGGGTTAGTGATAATTTCACAGTTCCCAACACAGGTTTCTAATGAAATTCTGAAGAATGCCGCTACTAGGATAGTGCATCGAATAAAAAATGAAGACGACAGAAGACTTCTACAGGGAGCAATGAACCTTACAGATAAGCAGGCGACCTACCTTCATTACCTGAAGCCGGGTGAAGCCATCATAAATCTACCGCTTATTCCGAATGCTTTCAAGATCTACGTGGAGCCTGAACCTTACATAGCCCAAAAAATGCCTGACAATCAATTAGCTGCAATTATGCATGAAAGATTCTATGAGCGCCCAGATCGGCTTGAGATAGAAGAAGAGCCCCGACAGCCAGCTATATCGAAGTTAATTGCGCAGACCAAACTATACAGGTTATTTGAGATAAATGAAACATTAACCCAAGAACAAATTGCTGCGATGATGAAGACTGATGACTTCTATTGTGAATTGCTTCCAGCCCTAAATGGTATGATTGAAAGTGGCGTAATAAAGAAGACAACTGATGAGAAAACGGGAAAAGCAATTTATCGCCTTGCATAGAAGTTCAGTGAACAAACCTAGCCTTCTCTAGCTTTCTCTTTTAACTTACGAAGCAACACTGAAGCTTCCTTTGAAGATTTAGCATGCGCAACAACCTTAGCTTTTCTAACCTGCAACTCAACCCCACAGTATGGACAGCCTCTAGTTTTTTGCCCAGCTTTAGCGATTAATAGGCGTCCACATTTATAGCAGGTTATTATTAGGAGCAACTCTCGCCACTTGTCGTAAACTTTTTCATCAACGAGTATTTACTTTTTTGTGAAGCCATAGAGGCCTATTTATGTGCGCTCAGTCACTAAGCGAACTTGCTGTCAAATATTTTAAAAAAAACGGATACAAAATAGAGACAAACATAGCTTTAGAGGGCACATCTGGAACCACACAGAAATTCGACCTACGAGTTAGTAAGGCAATTTCAACTCACCTTGTGAGGATTATGGATTGGAATAGAACAATCGGAGTTAACATGATCATAAACGTGGATAAGGCAGCCTCAGATGTAGGAGTACCCCGCCCGATGGTGATAGCTGAAAAATTTAGCGACCATGCAAAGGCTTACGCCAATAGAATGAATATAACTCTACTAACTAGACATGACCTTGTAAGCGGACTTGGAGAATGAATGCCTACCGATAACTCATAAAGTCCTCTAGGCGGCCTTCTCTTTCCAATTTTCCTAACCAGTCAACCTTACCAACGGTTGCCTTCTTCTTCCCAAGTAAAACAGCTAATATTTCATTAACCACAGATTCCGGGCTTCTTCCAGTAGTGTCAATCTCGCAAACTCTCTTAATATCGTAAGCGCTAATGGCGTCCCATAAACAAACGTCGAGAATCTCTGCAGCTAAATTTTCAGAAATCTTTCTCTTCTTCACTCTACCTTTCTTTAATCTAGCTCTTAACTCGTGGGGATCGCATCTTAACACGAATGCTAATTCAAGAAGTTTCGCAGGTATAACATCAGCACCATAATGCCCATCGACTACCACGTAGTCCTTAGACTTCCCAACTATTTCACCTAATCTGCGTTTAAGCTTGGAAACATCAACTATTAAGCTTCCGCGATCCTCATCAATTCCTGAAATAAATTTCTCCCTTACCACAAGCTTACCTAGATCAATATGCGGAACATTCAATTTAGATGATAAAAGCCTAGAAACAGTTGTCTTGCCAGTACCTGGAGTTCCAGAAATAAGTATCACCCTTCTACCCATAATTTTTTCACCTATAAGGCATTGTCAAGGTGTGTATTAATTTAGGTTGATAGCCTTCTTCTGGCTTTCAGTGAAAGATTTATTTTTAAGCAAACTTGGCGTGTATCCATTCGCCGACATAATAGGCTGTGATAATGACAAATATCGCAATTAACAGGTGCTCTAATATATCCCTCCATTTTTTCTCTTTTTTATATTCTGTTACGAAATAGCTGAGAACAGTTAGAAGAAATAATCCCCAAACAACATCTAGCATAACTGCTGTTGAAAGGTTGATTAAAATGACGGGAATGGCAAATGTCATTGTCGTAAGAAATTTTGCCATCAAAGTAGCAAATGTGGATTCCCATACATAAATTGAGAGTTTGCTTTCAGATTTTTTTGAGATATGCATACCCATTGATTCAGCTAGGCCATCGGATACTGCTATTGATATTATTCCCCCAATAACAGCAAGAACTGAGTGAGTGCCAGAACTTAACCCCACTATCAATCCGAGTGTTGTTATTATTCCAGTAGCTGTGCCGAAACTAAACCCACTCTTCAGCGATTCCCTCATATGGTTATTTATTATAACTATGTTAAAATAAATCTATTTACTCGAAGTATTTGGACTTAAAGAAGAAATCTGTTTTAAAATAATAATTTTTTAATTATCTCTCTTTATATCGGAAGCACAAAGAAGGGCAAAAGAGATACAGGAGAAGAACGGAATAGCGATCCCTAACTTTAAATTGAAAACTGGTGCTCCGGCCGGGATTTGAACCCGGGTCCGTGACTTTCTCCCGTTAAGTGGCGAGAGGCCACTATACTTGACCGGGCTATAATCGGCGGAGAATAGAACTCCTCTACCGGAGCTTTCACCGGAGCAGTATCAAAAAAGAGAAATTACGAGATTTAAGCGTTTTCCGGAGAGTTTACTCGTATCCCATTCCAGGCCCCATTCCTGGACCGCCTGGAGGTGGACCCTTTGGCATTTTTGCTTTTGAAGCTGCTATTACATCGTCTATTCTCAAAATCATTGTTGCAGCCTCAACAGCTGATTTTATGGCTTGCTCTTTTACGCTCATCGGCTCGATTATTCCAGCGTTCATCATGTTGATTGTTTTGCCGCTGAAAACGTCTACGCCAAACCATTCACCATTAGCCTTTTCATGTGCAGCTCTCAGCGCAACCATTATGTCTATCGGGTCTAAACCAGCGTTTTCAGCCAACGTTCTCGGAACTACTTCGATGGAGTCAGCGAAACTTTCTATAGCTAATTGCTCTCTTCCACCAACTTTAGCGGCATAGTCACGTAGTTTCCTAGCTACTTCAGATTCAATTGATCCGCCGCCAGCAACTATCTTGTTCTTTTCAATTACATCTGAAACTACGCAGAGCCCGTCGTGCATTGCCCTCTCAGCTTCATCGACTAATCTTTCTAGTCCTCCCCGAATGAGTATGCTAACAGATTTTGGATCCTTGCAGCCTTCAACGAAAATCATTTTGTCCTCACCGATTTTTCTTTCCTCAACTAGGCTGGCTGAACCTAAATCCCTTGCCTTTAAGTCATCTAGGTTGGTTACAATCCTTGCTCCAGTCGCTCTAGCCATTTTCTCCATATCAGAGTTCTTTACTCTTCTCGCAGCTAGAATTCCTTCCTTAGCTAGGAACTGTTGCGCTGAGTCGTCTATGCCTTTCTGACAGAATAGGACATTTGCGCCTGAAGCTTTAATTTTATTAACCATATCCCTCAGCATATGCGACTCTTCTTCAAGGAAAGCTTTCATCTGGGCTGGGTCACGGATTCTTATTTCTGCACTTATTTCAGTTTTCTCAATTTCTAGTGGACAGTCTAGAAGCGCTATCTTCGCTTTCTCAACCTTTTTAGGCATCCCGGTATGGACAACTTCTTTGTCCACAATTATACCCTTAATTAACTGCGTATCTAGGATGCTCTCACCAGTCTTCTTTACAATTTGAACTTGGTCAACATCCGCAATCCACTGATCGCCCCTCTTCTCAGCTATTTGCTTAACAGCATCAACAGCAAGATCTGCGAAATGCTCCTTTGCGCCACCGATTAATTTACTGTGCATCGATGTTACAGCAATTTTATTTAATGTCTTAACATCGTCAATTTCAACATCTTGCCCTAAATTATGTAAGACCTCAACTGCCTTCTCTGCAGCTTTCCTATAGCCACTAACGATTATTGTTGGGTGGATGTCTTGGTCAAGTAGTTCCTCCGCTTTCTTTAGCAATTCACCTGCTAAAACAACTACTGTGGTTGTTCCGTCTCCAACTTCTTTATCCTGTGTTTTTGCTGTTTCAACAAGCATTTTCGCTGCAGGATGCTGCACATCAATTTCATCAAGAATTGTAGCGCCATCATTTGTAACTGTGACATCTCCTAGGCTGTCGACAAGCATTTTATCCATCCCGCGAGGACCTAATGTTGATTTTAGAACCTCGGCTATAATTTTTGCAGCCATAATGTTATTTCTCTGAGCTTCTCTTCCTCTTCTTCGACTTGTTCCTTCTTTGAGAATTATCACTGGTTGACCTGCGAGTGTTCCAGCAACAGCTTCAGCCATAAACATATTCCTCCATAACGTATCACCTTATCCAAATTACTTGAGTAATATAAATTTTTTTAATTGATCATGATAGCCGCACATATTAAGTTCTAACAGTTGATAGATGAGTGGAGATATGACCTTGAGGGCTGAATCACTGTTAACTATTCTCTAGCTATTTTCTTTACGGCTATCCTAATATCCTCAGACTTGACAGTTTTCCTGCCAGCATGTGTAGCGAAATCTAATGCTTCCCTAGCTATTTTTACACCTATATCTTCAAGCGCTTTTCGAAGTTCATCCGCAGCACCCTCACTGACGCGTTCAGCACCAGCCTTCCTGATTATCCTATGCATCGGCGCTAGTTGAAGTTCTTCAGCAGCCATTTTAATCACATTCTTTTTGGTTTTGAGCAGTTATTTTATAACCCCACATATTAATAAGGCTTAAAAAAGTTTTATTTAGAAAAACGCTTCCCTTTGCACAGTTAATGGATAAAATAAGCTTTATTCACCAATTTTTAGTTTAAGTAACCAAAAATGAGAACTAGAAAGCGTAAAATACGCAGAAAACTTATGGAGAATACCGCGCCAGAGGGATGAATTGCGAGGCATCATAATGGGGAGAGTGAAACAGGATTTAATCAAGAGATTCGCGAGGGAGATCTTAGAAAAATATCCAGAAGCATTCACAGTAGATTATGATGCCAATAAAAAAGCGCTTGATGAAATAGCAACGTTCCACTCAAAACGATTAAGAAACCAAGTGGCTGGTTACATATCCAGAATAAAGCACATTGAAAAAGAGGGAGCGGCTGCATAGTCTGAAAACGCTACTCAAACTCGACAAGATAGAGCCCACGCTTCTTTAATTGAGCGCCCCTATAAAAGTCAAGAATAGGTATCCTCTGAACCGATTTAACCTTTCTCACAAGCTTTCGGCCTGTATACTTCCCAGTTTTAGGGCTCCATTCACGGAGTAACAGGCTGTCCCCACGCTTGACATTGAAATCCGCTAACCTAACATCAGCATTTCTTTTACCCTTCCTTAACTGTTGAAACATTTTGGGCCAGATTTTCTTCTCTATGCGTGCCAAATGAAACCCTCCAAATCAAGTATTGTTACTTTAGACATTAAAAAATACTCTATAAGTCAGAATGCATCAAAAAGAATTAAAATGTAGGTAAACGTGAAAAAAATGAGGTCCCTTTGTTGATTGTTGATAGCTACAAGAGCGGATGGGCTCTCAGATATCTTAGGGAGGCAAGAGCAGATTTATTGACGGCTGAAAAAAGCCCAGTCCCAATGATGGCTGTAAGTATAGCTGTGTTAGCTATGAAAAAAGCCCAAGCTGCAGTTTACTACGTCTTGGGTGACCCAATCTACTTAGAACCAATGATACGTTATCTTGCTGAAGAAGAGAAACCGCCCCACGACAGTCTTCTTAATCTACTTTTAAAGATTGAACGCATAGTTCGAGCTCGAAATGATAGACCAGAGTCATTAACTAAAGAAGAAGCTTTGAGGGAAGCATCCCACATAATTGAGGTTGCCACAGACATAGTTGAGTTAGTGACAAGTAAGAAGATGTAAGAATTTTTAATCAATTGCGGTGGAAGAGTTGCCAATACGACAGCTGTACAGAATCCATCACAAAAAGCTTGAGTTAGACATAGCCCTTGCTGATGTTAGAAAACTCTATCCGCATGAGGAAACATCCCCAGAGTTTGTAGATAAATTGATGAAAAGAATGAAGAAAGATGGATATGTGAAACACCCTGTTCTTATAGATAGAAACACGCAGGTTATCCTTGATGGTACACACCGTTTTATGGCGCTTAAAAAATTAGGGTGTAGATGGTTGCCTGTATGTTTAATGGACTATGAAAACCCAGCTATACGCATAGACCGCTGGTATAGAACGGTTGCTAATCTAAAGTCTGAGAAACAGTTATTCGATGTGCTGAAAAGGCTTAAATTAAATTTCAGTGAGGTTGGGAAAAAGACTGCTGAAAGCGCTGTGAAATCCGGATCAGCACCCACCGCAATTTTAACCAAGCAAAATAGTTTTACAGTTAAATCTAAGCCTTTAAGCTTAAGGCAGAAATATGGACTCATTAAACGAATTGAGGAAACTTTAAAGAAAACAGGTGTGATTGTTGAGTATAAGTATCCGTCTGACGCTAAGTCAAGCCTCAAAAATGGATTGATAGACGCCGTTATAGTAGTCCCACAAATAGATAAGAGATTGGTGGTTAAGGTAGCCCTAGCTAGAAAAGTCTTCACTAGGAAGGCGACGAGGCATATAATTCCAGCAAGAATATTAAACGTGTACATTCCGCTGTACATATTAAAGAATAAAAATCTCGCTGACGCAAATGCTCAAGTGACTAAGCTCTTGCGGGAAAAGAAGCCGAAGTTTTTGCCAGCTGGAAGTGTTGTGGGTGGGAGAAAATATGAGGAGGAAGTCTACATCTTCGAAGAGACGCGTGAGAGTTGAATTTGTAGGAGTCTTTAGAGGAATAACTGGGAAAGACAACATCTCAGTTAAGTTGAAACAACCTAAACCCGTAAACGAGTTCCTAGAGAAAATATCGGCAATGTTTAAACCTAGTTTTAGGCAGACGCTGATAGATTCGGAATTAAATGATCCTAGACCAAACACGTTGATACTGATAAACGATATGGAAATAAGCGCCCTTAATGGATTAAAAACGAAAGTAGCGAATGGCGATAGAGTAGTACTGATTCCAGTTGCACATGGTGGTTAAAGAAGTGAAAAATGAGGAACTAATAGCAGAAATTCAGAAACTTAAGAGGGAGAAGAAGGCTCTTATTTTATCACATAATTATCAACGAGGAGAGATTCAGGATATAGCAGACTACGTTGATGATAGTGTCGGATTAGCTAAAAGAGCGATGGAGGAAAAAGAAGCTAAGATTATTATTCACTGCTCAGTTGACTTCATGGCTGAAACCGCAGTGATATTAAACCCTGAAAAAAAGGTCTTAATCCCCAGTCTTGGCGCAAAATGCCCAATGGCTGCAATGCTCCCAGCAACCCAGGTTGAGTTAGCGAGAAAGAAATATCCAAAATTTCCAATTGTTTTGTATGTTAATACTCTTGCTGAAGCGAAAGCTTTCAGCGATATAAGCTGCACATCAGCCAATGTAGTTAAGGTGGTTGACTCATTAAATTCGGATACAATTGTTTTTGGTCCTGATGTGAATCTGGCGTGGTATGTCGAACAGAAAACAGGGAAGAAGGTGATTCCAATACCCGAGAAGGGTTTCTGCCAGACGCATATTCTTTTCCTCAAAGAAGATCTCCTGCTTTTGAAAGAGGAACACCCAGATGCTGTAATAATGGCGCACCCTGAATGTACGCCAGATGTGCAGCGTGCAGCCGATTTCATAGGATCAACATCACAAATGTGCCGTTACGCAAACCAATCCAGTGCCTCAAAGTTCATAGTGGGAACAGAAGTTGGGCTTATTCACAGGTTAAAAAAGGAGAATCCGAATAAGACTTTCATTCCGGCTTATGAAAATGCTTGGTGTGTAAACATGAAACTTAACACCCTTGACAGAGTTTATATGGCTTTAAAAGAGGAGAAACATTTGATAATGGTGCCTGAGCCTGTAGCGAAGAAAGCCAGAGCTTCGCTGGAAAGAATGTTCGAAATAGTCTCTAAATAAGTTAGGATTTATTCCACTTAGCTATAATCTTTATAGCATCCTTAAGTGATGTGACAACTGCGTCGGGAAAATTGGTCTCAACTCCAGGGGACTCATTAATTTTCAGTATAGTTTTCATGCCTAGTCGCTTTGCACCAGTAATATCGGTGCCAATGAGGTCACCTATGAAAACAGCTTCCCTTGGATTTACTTTTAAAGCGTTCAGGGCCTCCATGTAAACGGCTGAACTGGGTTTTCTTACACCAATTTGACTTGAAACGACCATTTTATTGAAGAATTTTGCTACACCAAGTTGTTTAGCAGCCTTCATAACAGCTATATCGCTTGCAGCGTTGCTTACAAGCGCCAACTTGTAACCATCTTTCTTCAATGTTCTAAGAAACTCTACACTGTCCTGATAAATGGTCATATCATCTATTATCGGCTTGTAGAATGCGAGAACAGCCTCGCCAGTTAACTCATCCTTCGGGCTTACATGAACTCCGACGGTATTCAACAAAACAGCCATTCTATCAGCAGCATCAACCTCAATGGAGGTTTTATCTCTAAAGCGACTTGCCTCATCACGCAGTTCGGCTTCAACCTGCTTTAGCTTTTTGAAGCTGGGCTTATACCCCTTTTTCCTTAGGTACTTAGCGAGGTTTCTAACACCTCTATCAAAAAGTTCAGTTTCTTCAGTACGTTGCCTCATTAAAGTGTTTCCAAAGTCTATTAGAACAGCTTTAATCATGATACATCCAGCCGTAACCTAATGAGTTTTAAACACTAGTAAATTAATATGCCGTTTTAAGCAAACAATTAAATTACAGCCACATTTAACTTCAATCCGCTGGGGAGAGAATCTATGTCGAAAAAAATGAAGCTTACTGAAAAAATAACTTATGAAGCTCCGTCATGGAATCAGATTTATGATTTTCTGCTGGAACTCTCACGCAGAATAAAGAGGAGCGGATTTAAACCAGACATAATTATCGGAGTTGCAAGAGGAGGATGGCCTCCGGCAAGGATTCTATCAGATCTGCTTGAGAACCCTAACATTGCAAATATTAAGGCTGAATTCTACTTGGATATATACAAAACAAAAGAAAAACCCCGAATAACCCAGCCAGTTTCAACCCAAGTTAAGAATAAACAGCTACTTGTAGTTGATGATGTGGCAGACTCTGGAAAGAGCCTCAAACTTGTTAAGGAACACCTACTTGAAAGGGGCGCCTCGAAGGTTAAGACATGTACTATTTACTATAAGCCATGGTCGATAATAACGCCGAATTATTATATTAAGAAGACTAAAGCTTGGGTCATATTCCCTTGGGAGAGAAGGGAGTCGACGCGTAAAATTGGTCAGAAATTAAAGGAAAAAGGAAAAACATTAGACGAAATTGAGGATCAGCTAACAGAAATTGGTTTAGACCAATTCATGGTTAGAGAATTTTTAAGGGAAATTTTTGGGGAAACAGACTAATTGTTTAAGGAGATTAAAGAGTTCAATAAATGGGTAGTCATAGCTGGCTTCAAAAATGTGAAAGTCAGTGATGTTGGCTCCGTTTTTAGTAGAATTCGAAAAGAAACAAAAAATCCCTTTCAAATTTTTAATGCGGATAGTATTGCTGGTTGGCGGCACATATATTTCGCAGCCTTAAATGCGTTGAAGGCGTTCCATGATAACTATAATGTTTCAAGCAATTTGGCTGTGGAAACGCTTCTCTACGCTTCTGGAGATAGGCAAATTAAGAAATCCGTTGAAGCGTTAGGGATAAAAACAACCTCACGCAGGTTGGCAGTTTTAATAATAGCTGATGATAGAGCTGATGCAGCTAACACCCTGAGCAGAGTCTCTAAAATTATCGGCGGAAAACAAGATGATGATGTCGTGGAGATCAAAACAGTTGGGAAATGCGTATCCATAAGGAAGCTGTTCAACGTATCAGATGATGAGATAGAGGCTAAGATTGAGAAAGCTGGTTTAGAGAAAGAAGCTTTGACCGATCTCATTATTGAACGAGGCGCCATACTGGCTATAGGTCGTTAGAACAGCGCTTTCTCCTTCGTAATAGACAGGATGTCGTTCGGCTTAAGAACAGACACCCCAGTTAGTTTACCTAAAACTTCAACTAAAACAATTTTATCTGGGTTCTTCAAGTCAACTTTTCTATCAACATCGGCAGCTGCAGCCTCTACTATACTTGCTGTATGAAACTCTGAACGCCTCTTCTCAGCGGTCACCCTAAATTTTTCATCAGCCCCTATCTTTAAGGAAAGCTCCTCAGCGGTCTTTCTAATGATATTTAGATCTGTAGGTATCACTTTTTCAATGGGAGTGAACTTCAGAGTATAGCGGAATTCTTGAGGTCTCTCAGCAAGAATAGCCCGAAGTTTTTGTGTAACTTCGAACGGATCCAGATTTGTTTTCACTACGATTAACCCGATTAGTCCGGTTCGGTCAATCACAGCAGTCTTATCACCCATTTCACTTAGAAAATTCCATACTTCAGAACATGCTGCCTCTTCGCACCCTCTATGGGTTGATATGAGTAAATTGAAGTCTTCTAGCAATAGTTTCCCTCAAAGTTCACTTTCTTTAATGCCTAAGGCTTTAGCTATATTCCTTGCCTTGATAGGCCCTGCTCTCAAGATCTTGGGTTTCTTTGAAGTTAAATTGATAACGGTTGAGTCTTTTCCAATCCTAGTTGGTCCTGCGTCGAGAATTAGATCAACGTATTTACCTACTTGATTGGCAGCTTCAATAGCAGTTCGGGGAGATTTTCTGCCGGTAATATTCGCACTGGTTCCAATTATGAATCCTCCTGAAAGTCGAATTAGTTTTAATGCAACATCATTTTTTGGAACTCTGACACCTATATTCCTCGAACCGCATGTTACAATTTTTGAGATTGCTGGTTTTTTTCTAAGGACGAGCGTTATTGCACCTGGCCAAAATTTGCTTGCGATTTTTCTAGCGTTTTTATTGAAGTACGCTACTTCCTCAGCTTTTCTAATTGAGGACGCGAGTATTGGTAGTGGTTTGCCCCCTCTACTCTTGGCTTTCATAAGCAACCTAACGGAACGAGTGTTTAGCGGATCGCATCCAAGCCCGTAAACTGTGTCTGTAGGATAAACAACTAGCCCACCATCCCTAACAATTTTAGCGGCCTCATGAATAGCTCCATTAGTTGCTTTAACTATACGGGACAATAGTCTTCACCTATGAAGTGATGCAATAGAAATCAGAGTGAGCCCGCTTTTAAATGGATAGTCCAATGGGCAGAAAATAGATTTAAGAAAAATTTGGAGTTTAGTGTTTAGCTGGGCTTAGTGATGGCGTATAGTGAAGAATGTTTTACCATTCTTCTTCTTCGGAGCCCTCTTCCGATTCTTCTCCTTCTTCGCCTTCTTCCCAACCTTCGCCCCATTCTTCTCCCATTCATGCTCTCCTCTTTGAGCCAAAAAGAACCATACAACAAACATATAAATCTTATCTTGTTGAGAGTTTAGCACTTGGCGTGGAGAAAAATACTTGATTCGTGTAGCGGTTCTAGATAGAGATAGATGTCGACCTGAAGATTGTGACAGGATATGCTATAGGTTCTGCCCGAAGGTTCGAAGCAAAGTGGACGCCATAGTGTTTGTTGAAGAACAGGAAAAACCCGTAATAGTTGAAGCACTTTGCAGTGGCTGTGGAATTTGCGTCAAGAAATGCCCATTCTCTGCGATATCGATCGTTAATCTTTCAGATGAATTGGCGGGTGAAACAAGCCATAGGTTTGGGCCGAACACATTCAAGCTTTTCAGACTTCCGATACCGCAGGAAGGAACTGTTACAGGTCTTATTGGTAGGAATGGTGTAGGCAAAACAACAGCGATCAAGATCCTGTCAGGTGAAATTAAGCCGAATTTAGGAAGATATGATAATCCTCCAAGCTGGCATGAAGTAATTCAGTATTACAGAGGCTCAGTTATTCAGGTTTATTTCAGTAAGTTAAGTCAAGGAAAATTAAAAGTCGTTCATAAACCGCAGTATGTTGACATACTTCCAAAAGTAGTTTCTGGGAAGGTTAGAACGCTACTCAAAAGGGTCGATGAAAGGGGAAAGCTGAAGGAAATAGTAGACCGTCTTCAATTAACAACAATTTTTGATCGAAGTCTAGATGTGTTGAGTGGAGGGGAGCTTCAGAGGGTAGCCATAGCTGCAGCGATTTGTAGAGAAGCGGACATATATCTATTCGATGAACCTTCAAGCTATTTGGATGTAAAACAGAGATTACAAGTAGCTAAGGAAATAAGGAGACTGAAAGAAAATGGGAAGACGGTTATTGTTGCTGAACATGACTTAGCTGTTCTTGACTACTTATCTGACCAAGTTTGCCTTCTTTATGGTAAGCCAGGAGTATACGGAATAATTTCGCATCCCCATGGAGTTCGTGTTGGGATAAATATTTACCTAGAAGGTTTCATTTCCGATGAAAATATCCGATTCAGAGATACCCCGATAAAGTTTCCTGAACACCTACCAACCGCAGCTTGGGCTGCCCGTAAAGTTGTTTTGAAATGGAACCCTATGAAAAAATCATACAAGGATTTCTCGCTTGCCATTGAGTCTGGTGAGATACATGAAGGAGAAGTTATCGGTATACTTGGTCCGAATGGAATTGGCAAAACTACTTTCGTAAAGCTTCTCGCTGGAATTGAAAAACCTGATAAAGTTAGCTCACAGGTTCAAAAGGACCTGAAAGTTAGTTACAAGCCCCAGTATATTTCAGCTGAATATGATGGTACGGTTGAGAAGCTTCTGCGTGCAGTTGCAAAAGAGGATTTTAGTTCAAGCTGGTTTAAGTCTGAAATTGTTCAGCCGCTAAATATCGAGAAACTTCTTGATAGACAGGTAATGGAACTTAGCGGTGGAGAACTGCAGAGAGTCACGATAGCAGCATGCTTGGCGAGGAAAGCGCAGGTATATTTACTAGATGAGCCTAGCGCCTATCTCGACGTTGAGGAGAGGTTGTCGATGGCTAGAACAATTCGAAGAATAGCGGAAAGCCGCAGAGTAACAGCGTTCGTTGTTGAACATGACGTAGTAGCTGAGGACTTTATAGCTGATAAAATAATGGTTTTCTCCGGTGTACCAGGAATAGAGGGACATGCAAACTTCCCAGTCAGTCTTAGAGATGGCATGAACAGCTTTCTTAAAGATATGGCAGTAACCTTCCGAAGAGACCCAGAAACGAAGAGACCCAGAGTGAATAAGGAAGGATCTCAGCTCGATAAATACCAGAAAGAGATAGGTGAATATTATTATACATCAATTGTAGAGAAAGAATAGAAATTATAAGTAAAGACATTCATACTCATACAAATACTAGCAATTTTTAAGATGGCGAAAGTAAAATGCCTGAAAAAACAACTATAAGTTTAATTAAAGCTGACATTGGAAGTATCGCTGGACACCACACTGTTCACCCAGAACAGCTCACAATGGCGAAACAGCTAATGGAGAAGGCGAAGAAAAGTGGACTCATTAACGACTATTATGTGTTCCACTGCGGTGACGACCTACAGCTACTTATGACTCATAGAAAAGGAGAAAACAACCCAGAAATCCATGGACTCGCTTGGAACACATTCAAAGAGATAACTGAAAAAGTCTCGAGGAAACTTAAGCTATACGCCGCCGGTCAAGATCTTTTGGTTGAAGCTTTCTCTGGAAACGTTAAAGGTATGGGTCCTGGAGTTGCTGAGATGGAAATTGAAGAGAGACCTGCTGAACCAGTAATATTTTTTGCTGCTGATAAAACTGAACCGGGCGCATGGAACATAAAACTATACAAGGTTTTCGCTGACCCCTTTAACACAGCAGGCCTAGTTATCGATCCAGGTTTACATGGCGGTTTTCATTTCATAGTTTACGACGTTATTGAACATAAAGAAGTAGAGCTGAAGTGCCCAGAGGAAATCTATGACCTACTTGCGTTGATAGGCACCCCAGGGAGATACGTGATCTCCAGAATCTATAGGCATGATGGATTGCTAGCAGCAGTCGCAAGCACATCTCGATTATCACTAATAGCAGGAAAATACGTAGGAAAGGATGACCCCGTCTGCATTGTTAGAGCTCAGCACGGATTGCCTGCGGTAGGTGAAGTTTTAGAGGCATTTGCTTTTCCACATATCGTTGCTGGATGGATGCGCGGTTCTCACCATGGCCCACTAATGCCCGTGGGATTAGAGAACGCTAAATGCACTAGGTTTGATGGTCCGCCACGAGTAGTCGCATTAGGATTCCAAATTAACAACTGTACACTAGTAGGACCAGCGGATCTGTTTAATGACCCAGCGTTTGATAAAGCAAGGAAAACAGCGAATGAGTTGGCTGACTACTTGAGACTACATGGCCCATTCATGCCACATAGACTTGGGCCTGAAGAAATGGAGTACACAACACTTACAGGTGTCTTAGAGAAACTTAAAGACAGATTCAAGAAGGTTAGTGGACCTGCCTAATGCCTGAAACCAAGCCTAATACTGAGGTTGCAGAGGTTAAAGAGACTTTAACGCAGATAGAAACTGAGAAGCCTGAAGTTCTCAACTTACCCTCCGTAACCGATAAAGAAGAACTTCGCCATCAGAAACGCAGAGAATACATGAGAGAGTATAATAAGAAATACTACGAAGAGAACAGAGAAAAAAGATTAGAATATCAGAAACATTACACTGCAAAAAACAAAGATAGAAGAAGAGAATATCATAGGAATTACCAGCGAGAACATTATAATTCCGACCCTGAATTCAGAGAACGAAAAAGAGCTCATGTGAGGGAGAGTGAGTTAAAACTTGAGGTGGAGTATAAGAGATTTAAAATTGAGTGTGGTGGGAAATGCGTTGCTTGTGGACTTGACGACATCGATTTTCTTGACCCTCATCACCCACACGGAAGAAAATATCCTCAAGATAAGGCAAAGTTCTATACTCGCACCCAAGACTTTAGAGATTGGAAGAATAAGGGAATTAAACCAGATGTCGTTCTTTTATGCGTAAAATGCCACCGAAAACTTGAAAGAGCGAAAAAGTGTGGAGAACCCGACCCTTATGCTTAATTTAAAGACTTATGTTTAAATGAACGATATTATCATCTCTCAATTATGAAAACCCCCATTATACTAGTTAACTTCAAAACTTACATTGAGGCAACTGGAAAAAAAGCTTTAAAACTGGCCGAGATGGCTGAGGAGGTCAGTTTAAAGACTGAAGTCTGTGTCGGAGTGGCTCCGCAGTTTACTGACATAGCGCTTATTGCCGAGAAAGTTAGCATTCCTGTTTTTGCACAACACATCGATCCAGTTAAACCTGGAAGCTCGACTGGGCATATACTTCCAGAATCAGTTAAAGAAGCAGGCGCAGTTGGAACACTGATTAACCATTCTGAAAGAAGGTTGATAATGGCTGACATTGATTCAGCTGTTAAGAGAGCGAGAGAAGTTGGATTAACATCAGTTGTTTGCACTAACAATGCAGCTGTAAGTGCGGCTGTCGCAGCGTTAAAACCAGATATGATCGCGGTTGAGCCCCCTGAACTTATTGGGACAGGAATACCTGTTTCGAAGGCGAAGCCTGAGGTTGTCACTGGCACCGTCGACGTTGTTAAAAAGATTAATCCGAAGATAATCATCCTCTGCGGCGCAGGCATTACGAAGGGAGAAGATGTAGCAGCTGCTCTAAGACTTGGAACCGAAGGTGTTTTGCTGGCAAGTGGAGTTGTTTTAGCTAAGGACCCGAATGAAGCGCTTTCCGATTTGGCGAAGGCAGCGATCGAGGTATAACTAAGGTTTCAGTAATTCGAGATGATTGCCCATGAAAGTTGAGCCAGAGTGTGCCCTCTGCCTACTAGAAAGGGGATATAGGGAAATAATTAGAGCAACAAATGACTCGAAGATTCGATTTAAAGCGGCATCAGTAATCTTAACAGTAGTTAGTAGCGGCTTCAACCTTAATGCTGTTCCAGCCCGAATAGGAACAAGTAGAGATAGAACAATTAAACGAATGACGGGAAGGGACCCATACAAAGAAGAACGACGCAGATCAAATATTATCGCTCTTAAACTGTTACCTAAAGTCGAGTCCATGATTAAGAGACGAAAAACAGGTTATGAACGATTTAAAATGGCTTGCATGAGCTCCATAGTTGGCAACATAATTGAATTTGATATAATTGGACATGACTTCAATTTCAATGAACTTGAAAACTTAATTCGAACGGCGAAACTAACAATCGACCACACAGAAAAAATATACAAGCTGATTAAGAAAGCTAAGTCAGCGATGTTTCTACCGGACAACGCTGGAGAAATAGCGTTCGATACTTTGCTGGTGAATGAGATTCGGAGATTAGGTCCGAAAGTTACAGTTGCCGTTAAGGCAGCTCCGATTCTTAATGACGCCACAATGAAAGATGCAAGGGAAGTTGGAATGGAAAAAGTTGCAGACGAGTTAATAACAATAGGCACAGATACAGTAGGACTGTTGCTTGAAGAGACACCGCCTGAATTTCGCAGAAAAATTTCAAAATCAGACATAATCATCGCTAAAGGTATGGCAAACTACGAAACACTCACAGAAACAAAACTGAAAAAACCAATAGCCTTCCTATTTAGAGCGAAGTGTAATCCTGTCGCCAGAAGCGTCAAGGTAGATAAAGGTTCAAATGTGGCACTTCTGCTAGAAAAGTAAAAGGGGCCCGTAGCGCAGCCCGGATAACGCAGCGGCCTCCGGAGCCGAAGATCCTGGGTTCAAATCCCAGCGGGCCCGCCACGTAAATAACAATGAATCGATGGTGGGTACGAATGCCTAAGAAAGATATCTTATTCACCATTGAAGGAAAAAGATTGAATGGTTACGTCCTTCACGTCAATAATATGTCCCGTGGGCGATTTATAGAAGAAACTAACTTTGAATTGTACTTGAAAGCCGTTGATGGAGAGATTTCTGAAAACTCTGTGGTGAGGGGTAAGTATTTTTCTGGAAGGGGCGAGTTCTACAAACCGTGGTTGGAAATATACTACAACAAACTTGCAAAGTTCAAACCTTCAAAAACGGTTAGCCTCTTTGATAGGGGGTTGGACGAGAATTTGTTTAAGCATCTCTTGAACCTCCTTCCCACAGGTTCACACATCATGGTGGTTTACTCAAATCATGAAGAGACAAGGAGGGGTTTGGAGCGAGGAGTCCCAGCGCCAGCTACTCCCATTGGATACCTCTTATGGAAATCTGGTTGCACGCGGTTCAAGGACTGGTACTTCGCTGAAGGTTTCTGGGAGGGCGATGTAAAACTTCAAGGCAGCAAGCCCTTAAACGAGGAAGAACGAAGAAAGGACTTGCTGGAAACACGTAAAGAGCTGACTGAATTCTTGAAGAAGGAGAAAGGAGTGGAAAAACTTTTTCTAGACGCTAGAAAAAGGGCTGAGAATGTGTTGAAAGATATAGCAAGAGAGATCTCCACAGTAGAAGATTTTTAGTTCTCTAAGGAATATTAGAGGAGGAAGAGGAAGAGAATTGTCGGTTAATCCGTTCGCTGAATTTCGAGAGGAGTGCAGGAAAAGCCTTCAGCAGGCAATGGTTAAGTTGTACCCGAAGTTGATCGTTCCGGAGATATCCTTTGAGACGCCTCCAACCCCTGAATTCGGAGAGTTGGCTTCATCGATCTGTTTTGAACTTGCAAAGCAGTTAAGGAAAAAACCAATAGCATTGGCTGAAGAAATCGTTAGGGCAGTAGATAAGTCGAAACTCCAGTTTGTTGAAACCGTTAAAGCAGCTGGAGAAGGTTATGTAAACTTCTACGTGAATTACTCGAAACTTGCAGAGTCAGCTGTGGAGTCAGCTAGAAAGCAGATTAAATATGGATATGTTAAAACGGATAAGCCAGTGGAAGTAATAGTTGAGCATACAAGCGCTAACCCAATTCATCCACTTCATATAGGTGCAGCGAGGAACCCGATTCTCGGCGATGCTTTAGCCAGAATGCTTATGGCGAGGGGGCATAAGGTGTTAAGGCATTTCTATATTGATGATGTTGGAAGGCAGACCGCGATCATTACGTATGGTTATGAGAAACTTAGAGCCCCTAAACCAAAAATTAAACCAGATCATTTCATCGGTCAGATTTACGCCATAACAAGTTGCATTGTAACGATTCGATTCCTAGATAAACACATCAAGGAGCTTCAGGAAAAAGCTGTGCAGGAGGAACATGTCAGGAAGCTTCAGGCTGATCTTGACGATTGGATGGCTGCGGCAGCTGATCTTGAAGAGCGATACCCTGACATGTTCAACAAACTCGCCGGCGAAATTAAGAAGGACCCCGATCCCGAGGCTAAAATAACTAGCCTAATACAGCGCTATGAATCAGAGAAAGAAGATGCAAAAAAGATTATCAGAGAGGTGAGTGAACTCTGCCTTCAAGGGTTCAAAGAAACTCTAAGCCGAGTCTATATTAAGCTTGACTCATGGGACTGGGAAAGTGACATAGTTTGGAGCGGTAGAGTTTCAAAAGTTCTGCAGCAATTGCAGAAAACCCCTTATGTTTCTAGGTCGGCGGGTATTTTAGAGTTAAATGCTGAGAAAGCGGCTGAGTCCCTCGGTTTGAAGACGATTCTAGGTCTAAGTGAAGATTACCCAGTTTCATCTCTAACACTTACACGTTCTGATGGTACGACGCTCTATACAACCCGTGACATTGCGTATAGTCTATGGAAGTTTGAACGCGCAAACAGAGTAATCAATGTGGTTGGAGTGGAGCAGTCACTAGCTCAACTTCAACTTAGAATTGCTCTCTGCGTTCTAGGTAAAGTTGAGATGGCTAAGAACCAAACTCACTTCGCAATTGGATTAGTGGAGCTGCCTGGCTATAAAATGTCAAGCCGTAGAGGCAGATACATAACATTTGATCAAGTCATAGATGAAGCAATTAAGAGAGCATATGAAGAAGTTTCTAAACGATCACCAGAAGTTACTGAAGATAATAAGCGGAAAATATCTGAAATCGTTGGAATAGGCGCAATAAAATACGCGTTAATCTCAGTTGAACCTACTAAAAATGTAACATTCACATGGGATCGAGTCCTTGACTTTGAGAGAAACAGTGCACCATTTGTTCAGTATGCTCACGCAAGAGCGTGTAATATATTAAAGAAGGCTAAAACGAAACCTGAGAAAGTCAAGTATGGTGTTCTTAAAAATCAACTAGAAAAAGACCTGATTCTCCTGATAGTTAAGTTCCCAGAAATATTCGTAGATGCTGCCGAAAATCTAAAGCCTGAGAGCATAGCTAATTTCGCAAACAATTTGGCTGACAGGTTCAATTCGTTCTACGCAAGCTTACCAGTCATACAGGCTGAGAGTAAAGAGCTGCGTGAAGCAAGGTTAGCATTGGTCGATGCTGTTAGAGTAGTGCTGAAGAATTCGTTAACTTTACTAGGAATTAAACCCTTGAAACGTATGTAATTCTTGAAAAAGCAAACATAAGATTTAAGGAGAATACGGTTAATCGGTTATTGGAAGGGCCTGTGGTCCAGTATGGATAAGACGTCGCCCTGCGGAGGCGGTAATCGTGGGTTCAAATCCCACCAGGCCCACTTATAACCGATTTAAAGTAACATAGTTACCATGAATTAGAGTTGAGGAATATTTGGCTACAGTAATGCATTGGTCAGAAGTAATAGGTGAACACGTGATTAAGGAAAAGAAACCCCCCTTCACTATTGCCTCCGCTATCACGCCTTCAGGTCCAACCCACATGGGTACTTTATGTGAGTTTCTTTACCCTTCAGCTCTCGACAGGTATTTGGAGGATGAAGGCTACAAGACTCAATTTATTTTCATTGGAGATATCCTTGATGCTTTTGACAATATACCTGAGCCGCTCAAGAAATACAGGTCTTTAGAAAAATATCTAGGTCAACCTCTCTGTAACGTGCCTGACCCATTTAGTTGCTGTTCATCATATGGAGATCATTTCCTTGATCAGATTCGTAGCGTTATGAAGAAGCTGGAGGTTCATCCTAAGGTTATTCCAGTTAATGACTTGTATAACGAAGGAAGATACGATGAATATGCACGATTATTTATTCGGGAGCTTCCGAAGATTTCGAAACTTCTTGAAGAGGTTTCTATGAGGAAACTTCCTCAGGGTTGGAAGGATATTGTTCTTCCGATCTGTGGGAATTGTGGAAGAATTGCTACGACTACTGTTACAGGGTTTGATGGAGACACTATACTCTATTCTGATGATAAGAATGTTAAATATACGAAGGGTTGTGGACATAGAGGTGAGACAAAGCTAGGTGATCACCGATATAAGGTTCAATGGCGTTTAGACTGGCCTAGCAGACAAAGTTTCCTTAAGGTGTCAGTTGAGGGAGCAGGTGTTGACCATCACACTAGAGGTGGAAGCTGGGATACCGCTGTTGTTATTCATACTAAAATTTTCAGGAAATCCCCTCCCGTAGGTTTTAAGTATGGGTTCCTATTGTTCCATGGGAAAAAGTATTCGAAGTCGAAGGGACTTGGAATTGGTGTCCAGGAATTGCTAGATTTAGTTCCACCCTCAATCGTGAAATATTTCCTATTTAGACCTGATGTCGAGGAGAATAAGGATTTCGATCCTTCCGGCTACAATTTGATAAGATTGTATGATGAGTATAATGGTGCTGCTGATCTTTCTGAGAAGAACATTAGGTTAACCCGTGCAGAAAGTAAGATTGTTTTGGCTTATAGATTAGCTACAGAGAAGAGAAAATGGAAAGTTGACTTCACTGACCTGTTGATTAATTATCAGATTCTACGCGACTGGAAAGCCGTCGCAGAAAAATTAGACGACACTGCTGGAGTTTTGTATCTTAAGCGATATGTTGAAAACTGGATAAAATACGGTTACATCCCTAGAGAGTTTATATTCAATTTTGCCCCAAGAAAGGCGGAAACCCTCAACCAAGAGATACTTCAGTTCGCAAAGAAGCTTGATGAATCTATGAGTGCCCTTGAAGTTCATAATCTCGTGTATAAAGTTGCTCAACTCAATAGACTGGAACCGACTAGATTGTTCAGAGTGCTCTACCTAAGCTTAATTGGGAAAGATTATGGTCCACGTTTCGGTAAGCTTGTGGCTGCGTTAACCGTCGGTAAAGTGAAGAAGACGTTACTTGAAACTTATAGTTCCTAAATTTGACGAAGCTTTTTAATAATGGGTCAATTAACCTATCACGGACTTCGAGGTGTTAAGTATGACGGGTTTTAATGCTAAGGAATTCGCTGAGAAGCAGATCTCAGCGATAAGTAAAGCTATCGGAAGTGAAAAAGCGGTAATAGCTGTTTCTGGAGGTGTAGATAGCACTACTTCGGCGGCCCTAACGCATAAGGCGATAGGTGGGAATCTTGTCTGCGTTTTTATTGATACGAACTTTATGAGGTTGAATGAGCCGAAAAATGTTGTCAAAACTTTGTCAAGTCCACCTTTGAATCTGCCAATGAAGTTGATTGATGCGAGAAAACGTTTCATGAACGCTTTGAAGGGTTTAGAGGATGCTGAAAAGAAACGTAAAGCGTTCCGTGAAACATTCTACAGAGTTTTAAGTGAGGTTGCTAAGGAAGAGAAATGCGGTTTTCTTGTTCAGGGGACAATAGCCCCAGATGTAATTGAAACTAGGGGTGGGGTTAAGACCCAGCATAATGTATTAGCCCAGATCGGAATAAATCCTGTTGAGAGGTACGGATTCAAGGTAGTGGAACCAGTTTTAACCCTTTACAAGCCTCAAGTCCGCGAAGTCGCAAGATATCTTGGCGTACCGCCTGAAATGTCTGAAAGACAACCTTTCTGCGGACCAGGACTTTCGGTTAGATGTGTTGGATTAATTACTTCTGATAAGCTTGAATCATTGAAGAATGCGACCGCT
>Ga0315309_1000505_pt1 | contig 23673 bp, 20 predicted proteins | sample TDP4_MG_FD_203080 | JGI IMG/M metagenome (GOLD analysis project Ga0315309, IMG submission 203080) | Freshwater sediment microbial communities from Lake Towuti, South Sulawesi, Indonesia - TDP4 | ecosystem: Environmental > Aquatic > Freshwater > Lake > Sediment | place: Indonesia: South Sulawesi...
GCAAATTCTGAATGTCTCCCCGAACCAGATCAAGACAGCTGATCAATTTCTTTTGTCTTGCCCGCTTCGCAACGGCTTTCAACATGAGCTCATTGATATCCAAGGCCACAACTCTCGCTCCCGTTCCGGCCATAGCAATTGAAAACCTGCCATTCCCGCAACCATCATCCAACAGTATGTTATCTTTCATAGGATTAAGCAAACGAACCAAAGACTGCGAGTATGGATCAGGCGAAATCTCATAACCCATCCATCCGTCGAGATCCTCGTGATTCTTGACGAAATACTTCCTAGAGTCCAGAGCTATGACCACACGCCTGAATGCCTCAGTGCCATCAATAAAAAGATACGATTAGTTCTCAGAGCGCACGTGAGTGCAGTCCTCATTGACGTACCCTCTGCCTACTTGCTGTTGCCACGGATAGTAAGACGTGTGCAGTCTTGGTCATTATGGTTTGTCTGTCAAAGTTCTTTTTGACAAACCTATATCGAAATCCTCTCCGGTCGTCTCTTAGTAGATCCTCTGCTTTTTCGATGACTTGCAGAAGAACGCTCACAAAATTGTGGGCCGTCGGAAGCGTAAAGAATCCAAGGTTTGGATTTGCCGAGAAGAAATGGTCTAATTCTCCCCCTCTAGGTCCGGTACTGACCACGAACAGTCCACAACCTAAATATTCGTATATCTTGGTTGATCTAGCACATAGCAGATATGATTGTGAATCAAATGGCACCAAACCGATGTCGCAAGCAGATAGAACTGCTGCTAACTGATTGCGCGGTATCGGGCTTCGTATTTCCACTTTATCATCCGGGATTTTGAATTGCCGCTTCAGTTTTTCTAGGTATCTCTGCCCATCATAGACGAAAAAAATTAAATACAGTTTTTCAGCAGCACTTTTGGGTAATAGTCTAACAGAACTTAGAACCAAGTCGAGGCGATAGTATGCGTTTAAGCCACTTCCCGAATAAACCACTATCATTTTATTTAACGGAAGATTGTTTTGTAGCCTCACTTTGTTTCTAACATCAATATCCTGAGGCTTGAAAAGGGTTGTATCAGCCCCGTTGGGAACAAAAACAATGTTTGTTCTGATTCCACGATTACGGATTGTGCTCGCTATCGTTTGTGTGACGGAAAGAATCAATGAAGAATATGAATACACCTGCTTGGCTGCTAGAGCAACTGCTTTGATTAATGGTTTTGGGATGTATCTTGCTAATTGAGTGCCCATTGCAGACTCCCAATCATCTCGGAGATCAATAATCAACCTTGCGTGAAAAAGTCTGGAGAGAAGCAAAGCGCTTATTCCAACTTCAAGAGGGGGCATAGAACCCATTATAAAAGACAGTCTAATGCTCCTGCTCAATTTCCAGCCATGTGCAACGAACATTAAGAATTTGACGGGGTCGAAAAGGGCGGACAAAGGAAATGGCACAGCTCGTGTAAAGTTAATACCGTATAAAGAAATCCTTGACTCAGACCTTTGACGTTCGTACTTCGATTGTCCTTCCCGAAGCGTTAACACTGTAACCTTGTCGAACCTTGAACCCGCTGCGAGAGCTAAATGGCGAACCCTTTCTCCTGCAGGACTGTATGATTCAGGAGAATCCCCAGCCATGATCAAAAGCGAAGTATTCTTTTTTTCCATTTTCTGTTTATTCGCTGAGTTTTTGTATTAACTCGTTTAGGGCTTGCGAATGATTTTGCCAGTTAGCCCGGTTCTTAACTGTTTTTCTCGCATCTTCTGCAAGCTTCTCTCTTTTCGCTTTATCTTTGGCGAGTAGAATGATTTTTCCTGCGAGGACTGAGGGTTTCGCTGTCGGAACGAGCAGTCCGTTAGAGTTGTCAGTTATCCATTCTTTATTGCCTGGCATGTCTGTCACTACAGATGGGACGCTCAGGCTCATGGCTTCAAGTAGGCTTGCTGAAGTTCCATCGGACAAGGATGTGGAAACGTTAATGTCTACTGCGTTTACGTATTCGACAACTTCTTGATGTGGCAAACCTCCAGTGAACTTGACGTAACTCGTGACTTTAGGTTCATCTACTCTTTGCTTGAATTTCTCTGTGAGGCTTCCTTTTCCAATTATTAGAAACATGGTTTGAGGAACTTCTTTGACAATATGCGGAATGACTTCGATTAAGCATTCAACTCCGTAGATGGGTTCGTGACTTCTCGCACTGACTACGATTGTATTGTGCTGCCAGCCTAAGCTCTTCCTTAATTCGCTCCTGCTTATATGTGGCCGTATCTTTTTGAGGTCAAACCAAGGGAATTTCAGGATTCTCTCAGGATGACAGCCAAGTTCCAACGCGGCTTTTTTCTGTACTTCACTATCGAGTATGACTGCATCAGCCTTGTTCAACCCATATTTTGCCATAAATCGGAATGACAAGAAGCGCTCAGTTGCTATAAGCACATCTGAGCCCCACACAATTAGAATGAAAGGCTTAAATCCTGCCAGGGCAGAGTAGAACCCGTACTTTGTTGCCTTACAACCGATGACCCATTGTGGCTTCACCTTGCGAAGAGCCAGCTTGAAGAGAATTGCCCTAAGAAGGAATGATAGGTACATGCGCAAACCTTCAAACAAATCGATGTTCCTGGTTAATGTGTCAAGTGGTTCGCAGATTTGTAATACTAATACCTGCTTTGGCACAGAAACAGTCTTTTGGTTAAATGTTAGCAGGTAAACCCTGTGCTTTTTGACCAGTTCTTCCAGAAAGAACGTGTCGTAAATGCTTGTTCCACCATGAGCATAGGCGATTGCAAGCAAACTTCTCCTTCAAATCCCGAGATAATCTCATACTTTCATGTAAGGCTGTTGATTTTCCAACTGCCAATTGGCTCAGTCTCCTGATGAGATGTAAAATCTTTCGTGTTTGATTATGAGAAGTTATGGGAGCGCTGCGGTTCCTCGTTCTGGTTCCGTAAGATAGGTTCTTATGTTACCACATGCTAAAATTTGGTTTTGACTTTATGAGTAAAGCGTGAGAAAATTGCAGTACTTCCCGCCTCGCTGGAGTCTTGGTCTAATCTTAAGGTTTCCTTTCCATAGATTTGGAATTATCCATGAAATTCTGCTTTCTTCCGAGACAATTCTTGATGTGGGGGTTAGAGATGCTTTTGTTATGAAGATGATCAGGCATCTCGGCTTTGAGGGTGAGTCCATAGGGATTGATATATTCATCCCAAATCTGCTTAAAAGCGAAGTAAAGAAGGCTTATAATCATTTGGTTGCGTGTGATGCCCGCCGCACGCCATTTAAAGGTCGCAGTGTTGACGTTGTACTAATGTTTGAGGTAATAGAGCACATGGCTAAACACGAGGCTATTAAGGCCATTGAGTCCGTAGAGCACATTGCAAAGAGGTATATTCTAATAAGCTCGCCTATAGGTTATTTCCCACAGTCGGAGTTGTATGGGAATCCTTGGGAAAAGCATGAATCTGGTTTTATGCCAGACGAACTTAGGACATTAGGATTTAAAGTGAGAGGGGTAGGTTTCCGAACAATCTCGAGAACTAGAAATGGAGCTCCTATTAGTTCTCCTTTTAAAGTCATGATTTCAGAAATGGCGTCTGTCCTACTGTGGCTTCTATCTTTTTCTAAACCAGAGTTGGCTGAGCGCATGGTCGCAATAAAGCGCTTGAACGAATAGATCAAAAGAATGCCGCTAGTTTTAATTAATCACGTACTATGGCGTTTACTTTGAGTGCGCCGCTACTTCGCGCCCATGCCTCATTTAGAAGCCTTGCCAAAAGATGTAATGACGCGTTTTCTATGTCGAGCAAGGGTCTGAGAGGGTTCGTCCCGCGCGCGCTATTGAAGATAGCGAGAATAGATTGTCTCCAGTTGTTTCGCCAAGAGCTGCCAGGAATATTCTCTTTCTGCAAGTTCGCGTGCACGTTTACCCATTTCTTGACGAAGATGTGGATCCCCTATTGCCTCGAGAATTTTGCAGGCAAAATCTTCTGGATCCCCAGGTGCTGCCAAGAACCCACACTTCTGTAAGGCTCTTTCAATCACTGGTAGCCTAGTTGCAATTATTGGTCTACCCGAAGAGAGATAGTCACTGAGGCGTAAGGGCCATCGGGCACGATTTGCTATGTGGTCCTCCAAGGGTAAGAGTAGAATGTCTGAAGCACCTAGGTATGTGGGGTATTCGTGATAAGGCTGCTCATCAACATAGATAACATTTCTGGTTACGGAGAGTGACTTGACGAAGTCTAATTGGTCCGTAGGTAATCCCAAAAGCAATAATGAAGCACTAGGGCACTCTTCAATGACCTTTTCATGGGCCAGAATCAAAGATTTTATGGTTTCTAAATCATAAAATCTTCCAAAATGTGAGTAAATTATATTTTTTTCGGGTAGGCCAAGTTTCCTCCGTGAGTCATAGATATCTAGCGGCCTAATGAAATCGACGTTGGCACCGTTTGGGATCAGAAAGAGGTTTTGAGGCTTGACTCCTGCAGACAATGCGCGCTGCCTCAGGATTTCATTGGTGGCGATTACAGCGTCTGCACTCGCTGCTACTTTCTCCTCGAGGAAAGTCACCACAGGATCCAGTGGTTGCATCCAACGATTACCGCTGTACATGGTAAACAAACCGCCTCGACCCCACCAGTCGCCCCAGTCTACAAATATCTTCTTCCGATGAAAGTGAAGGGAACGTGCAATTTGAGAAAGTACTGTAGGTGCAGCATTCTGAGGGCTTGCCACCCCGAAAGAATGAAGTATGTCAACATCTGAAGTAATCTCCAGAATGCAATTCATCAGAGTTCCTATCAAGAGCCACCCAACTGCAGAAGCAGACACAAGAAATCTCCCAGACGTCGTGAGAAATGGAACTAAGAGAACCTCCACTCCAGACGCAAGTTCCCTTCTCATCTCATAGGTTGGTTCTCCGCTTAGTGCTATGAGCAGAACCTTATGACCTTGTTCAGCAAGATATTTACCTAAGAAGAGAGCACGGTAATAGTTTCCTTTCTTTTCTCCACCATCTAGGAAGGCAACGCGCAAGATTCTCACTAGCCTTACGGAGTCAGGTTTCCGGTAGCTACAAAACTAGCATCTGCAAGTAAGACGCGCACGCAAACATACCACAGAATGTGAAGTAAACTGTTTTGTCAAAGACTTCATTGTAGGTTACTTGAGCACAAGTCTACGTTCAGGCTTGCCCAATCCACGATAGACGATCCCCAAAGCAACGGCTTCAGCTGGATCAATTATGTGTCTTGCATCAACAATGGCGCAGGGCGTTGACATTAGCTTCTTCAGGTAACCGGCATTCAGTTTACGATACTCCAGATGATCCGTGATGATGAGCGTGCACGAGGCTCCTTTAAGGGCTTCTTCAATGTTTCTTGTTAAGGTGATACTGGGCAGCATCTTGCCTGCTTGGTCAAATTGAACAAAGGGGTCATGCGCGACCAAGACAGACCCGCGCCTTTCTAATTCCATGATAATCGGTTCCGCAGGAGTGTTCCGGAGATCGCCGCTGTTAGCCTTGAAGCTTACACCAAGTATGGCTATTCGTGCACCTCTCAAGGGCATTTTCATGTCTTTGAAGGCGGCGTCGACCAAGTCCAAAACATGTCTTGGCATTTTGTCGTTTAGTTGACGAGCCGTCGTTATTAGGACTGGAGAAAAACCGGCTTTCTCAGACGGGGAAGAAAGTTGATAGGTGTCTTTTGGCAGGCAATAGCCGCCGACCAAGCCTGGTGTTAGTAGATGTGTTTTCGGGTCAACATTGGCGGCATTGATGGCCTGAATAACGTCGAACCCGAGTTTTTCACAGGCGAGTGCCAGCTCGTTGACTAAGGCAATATTGACATCTCTGTAAATGTTCATAAAGAGCTTGGCAGCTTCTACAGTCGTTGTGTCATAGTAAATGTAAATTGGAGCTGGGAAAATCGAGAAAACGTTTGCGGCAGCGTTAGCGCATCGCTTTGTGATTCCCCCCACAATTCTCGGCAGAGTTCGAAACTCATGTAGGGCATGTCCTTCTTTGATGGTTTCAGGTATGAAAGCTAATCCAAAGTCTTCTCCAGCTTTTAGTCCTGAAGCGTCTTCAAGGATTGGCTTGACGAAGTTTCGAGCAGTTCCTGGTGAAACCGTGCTTTTTAGAACAACAAGCACCTCTTTCTCCAAGCCTTTTCCGACATTTTCACATGCACTTCGCAAATCCGAGTAATCTGGATTATGCTTCTCATCAACTGGTGTTCCAACAGTTATCAGCACCACGTCTGATTGCTGAACAGATTCAGTGGTTCGAGTGCTGGCGTAGAACTTCTCTCCTTTGATTGCGTTCTTGAGCAGATCGTCGATGCTTTGACGTGCTTTCACGATTTTCTCATGAGCAGTGGCTACCTTGTCTTGAAGGTGGACTCCGAAATTCGTTATTGAGGCTAGTCTTCCACAGCTGGGGCAAAAGGTTTCCTTCTGCAGGTGGAAGAGGCGAACACCGCAGTTTGGGCACGGAGAATCGGACATTGAAGCTCCCTCACGCAGGATGGTTGAAACATCATGCTCCACGATGCTTGTAGTGCCACTGTTGATTCTCTCAGCAGATTTCTCGGTTCTCACGCAGCCTATGACGCGGGCTCCCTCAGAAGCGAACAAGACTGCCAACGGAAGGCCTACATAGCCCAATCCAACGACACAAATGGTAACTTTTCCCTCTCGCATCATACTCTTGGTTTCTTCTCTGGAAAGACCAAGAACCTTGACCATATTTCTATCTCCTTAGCCGGAAGCTCACCCACAACTTATGGAACTCTCAAACTTAAATAGGTAGCAAGCAAGATTGAATGCCCGGAGACAGCCCACGATGAAAGCGGTTGTTCTTGCCGGCGGAATAGGAACGCGAATGCGCCCATTAACCTATGTTGTTCCAAAGGCTATGCTACCTATTGGCGGCAAACCTCTCTTGGAACAGATGATAAGGTACCTGAAGGAATATGGTATCTCTGACATTGTGGTCTGTGTTGCATATCTAAAAACTCACATTATGGACTATTTCAAGGACGGAGAGGGCTTAGGAGTAAAAATCAGGTACGCGGAGTCAGATGCACCCTTAGGAACAGCTGGGCAGTTGAAAACTGCTGAAAAATATATTTCAGATAGTTTCTTGGCGATGAATGGGGACATAATAACTTCTCTTAATCTTCGCCATCTCATTGAATTCCACAAAAAACAAGGAGGAATCGGAACGATTGCTCTGAAGAAGTTCGAGGTTTCTGTGCCTTATGGGCATATTGAATTGGATGCAGACTCTCTCGTTAAGAAATTCACGGAGAAGCCGACTTTTTCGTTTTTCGCAAATGCTGGGGTCTATGTCTTTGAACCTGAGGTTTTTGGCTATATTCCGAAAGGTAAAGCGGCAAGCTTGGAGAGAGAGACGTTTCCGACCATTCTTGAAAGGGGCAAGAGACTGAGCGGATACCATGAGGAAGCATATTGGGCAGATATTGGCACGGTTACGGATTTCGAAAGAGTTGACAAAGAGTTGCTTTCAAAATTGAACCCAGAACACCACAAACGTAGTGAATGACTTGTGATTATACTCACCTTAGCCCTTAGGTAGGATCCAGTGCAGCAATTGTGGAACCATTTTTTTCATCGATGAACATCCTGAGCCACAGTTCTAGATTCAGCATTCTCCAAATGATGTCGTGGTGACGCTTTGAACCTCCGCTACAGAATTCATCGAATTTCTTCAAGACTTCCTTCTGGTTAAAGTATTTTCTGTCTCGGAATTGTGAAGATGCAAATACTTCTTTTATTTCTTTTCCCAATTCCTTCAACCACGTTTCTTGAGGAGTTGCGAAGGCGCTTTTTTTCCGCCTCTTCCTGATTTTCTCGGGCACTATACCTTTCATGGCATTCCGCAGTACGCGTTTTGTCCAACCATTTTTCAGCTTTTGGGTTATCGGCAAAGAAGAAACATATTCAACAAGTCTGTGATCGAGGAACGGAACCCTCGATTCTATAGAAAAAGCCATCGAGTTTTTGTCTTCGTATCGAAGGAGTGCCGGTAGACTCGTATCGGTAACATCTCGGTACATCAGCGCTGGCAAATCTTCATACTTCGTAAGCGCGCTTTCTTGCTTTGCTTCGGCAAATTCAGAAACAAATTCTTTGTTTAGGAGTGCTTTTATCTCCTTTAATCTCTTGGGGTAAGACCAAAAGAAGTAGTACCTGAGAGATGGCGCTATTATGTCAAGGCTTGAAACTGATTCCTTGATGAAACTGATGATCTTCCTTTGCTTCAAAAGATCCTTGATGAACACTAGATGATATACAAGGTATCCAGCCAACAATTCATCTCCGCCTTGCCCATCCAACACAACCTTGACCTTTTGGCTGGCGAGCTTCATAACTTCCCAATGTGCATAAACACTTGTGCCTAGGAACGGCTCTTCTTGGAAGTATACTAACCTATTGATATCATTCCAAAGTCGTTTAGAGGTAGGAAAGACTAGATTTTTCTCAGCTCCTGATTGCAGGTTCACCGCTTCGGCGTATTCTCTTTCATCTGTTTTGTCACCAAAACCTGCGGTGAACGTTTTTTGTCGATCTTCAGCAACCGCGGCGGCATGCTCGCGCGCTCCACTATTGACCCAAAGTAGCTGGTTTGTCATGCATACAATCGATGAAGAGTCCAGGCCACCACTAAGGCTTGTGCCTAGAGGAACTTCGCTTATCAATTGGGCTCGAACTGAATCTTTGAAGAGCTCTAGAAATCGTCTCGCATAGATATTATCATTTTTGTTGGAAATCTCGATTTCCTTATTGGTGAAAGGTATGTTCCAGTACTTTTTGATCACAGCTTCATTCCCATCGGTCATCAGGTTGCATGCTGGTAAGAGCCGCTTAACTTCGCTGAAAAAGGTCTGTTCAGTGTGATCATGAAACCCATAGGTTAGATATTCGTAAATCATTTTATCATTGGGCGCCCTTGAAATCAATTTATCCAAAAGTATGGCCTTTATTTCCGATGCAAAGACAAAATGGCTTCCTTGAGAGAAGTAATACAGCGGTTTAATGCCTAGCCTATCTCTGGAAAGAAACAATTGCTTCTTGTTCGAGTCCCAAATGGCAAAGGCCCACATTCCATTGAATTTTTCTACGCAGTCTTGCCCCCATTCTTCGTAGGCATGAATTATGACCTCGGTATCAGAATGCGTGTAGAACTTGTGGCCCGCGATTTCTAACTCTAGCCTCAATTCTTGGAAGTTATATATCTCCCCGTTGAAAGTTATCCATATGGTTGAGTTTTCATTATGGATCGGCTGGTGACCACCCTTTATATCTATAATGCTTAGTCGAGTATTTCCTAGAGCTACTTTGTTACCAAAGAAGAATCCAGTGTCATCGGGGCCCCTGTGCCATAAAGCCTTGGACATTGCACTCAGTAATTCTTTGTCAACGCTTCCCAAAACACCGAAGATACCGCACACTAGCTTTCGCCTTGTGATTGAGCTAAACTTTGATAGTGGATTCAGCAAGCTGTCTTATTGTCGTTACTACAAGTCTGTTTTGTTTTCTGAATGAGTCAACGTGTGCTAGTATGTCTTCGAAACTTCCTAAGAAACCCTTGATGTCAGGAGCCTCTCCAAAATTTATCAGATGTGTGTAGAGATGGAAAATCCTCTTTTCTTTTACTGCCCTATCTATACCTTTTGTGGCTTTTGATCTTACTAATCGCAAAGGAACAAACGGTTTCTTGTTATAACACATAGAAGCAGGAACGTTGAGCAAGCCCTCTTGAATAGAATGCTGAACCACAGGTGGAGGCATGGAAAGGTAGAATGACCCCCAATAACTCGCTAAGGAAGCATACTTCATCATTGTATTTGCCACTCCTATAGGGGACTCAGAATAGGTTATGAAATGAGGAATCGGTCCGCGGAACCCTATAAAACCGTTTCTCTTTAGCACCTTGAGATGCCCAGGAAAATCTCTTGGGAAGATGAAAACCCTTGGACGTATGCCATAATTCTCTTTCATGATCTTTAAACACTTTTTCACTTCTGCATCTGCCACATCCTCGGTACAACCGGGGTCACCGAAAAGCTGATGCGAAAATGAGTGGCAAGCAACGTCATTGGGCAACTCACTTCGTGATACCCAATTGACAATTCTATCCACAATATCTCTTCCATAAAAGGCTGGTTCCTCGGCCAATGTTTTGCATGGATCGTGCGAATACCAGTCTCCTGTCAACCAGCTGTACGATGGACGGGGCATATCCGCGTGTGGTAGCCCTGAGCCTTCACAATGATCTAGCGCGGCATGTCCCAAAATCCCAAAAGTCGCAGGAATCTGATACTTGTCCAAGAGCAAGAGTACATCATTGAGGCGGTTTCTGACGTTCATTGAGGCCTCTCTCATTCGCAGCTTGACTTCGCTCATTTCTCCACCAGTGTGGCCCCAAGCGAGTTCAACCTCGACGTCGAAGAGGAAAACACCTTTGTCATATAGCACACATATATCCTCTAAGCAGCCCCTATCTGGGCAAGGTTTGATTTCCACTTCTCAAATAAACAATGCCTCGAGTTCTAGACCCAGTCTCCCATTGGGATGTACCATTTGCCATGTTTTATTATATTAAAAAAGTGACTTGCTGTGGTCCAGCTCAAAATGCTGCTTAGGGCTATTTTTCTCTTAAGAAACTGTTTCGTAAGAGATGTTTTGCCAAGAAGAAGTCTAATGAACGTTTTGCTGTCGGTTGATACGGTCAGATCAGGTTTTTCCTCAGTTACAACCATTATTCCTTTTGTTCCAACTTTGATGGTGACTGGATCGAAACCTTTTATGAGCAGACTTAAGACTTTCCCATCCTCTGTCTCCTGCGAAAGAGCTGAAAGAAGCTCTCTTGGATTAAGTAACGCTACCATGATTACACTCTCCACAAATGACAAAGCTCCTTTCTTGACATACACCTTTCCATACGGGTCCTCACATCTTCTTGCAAAGATGAAATCCACGTTATCTTTCAAGCTCCTGTCAATAACCTGATCGATCAGTTGAGTAAAGACTTCTTCGTCTTCAGCAACTATTTCACGGACGTCGTAGACCCTAGATTCACCCAAATTCACTAGATGGTAGGCAGCGTACCCGCACAATTCTCCATCTTTAGTCACAGTCGCCGTGCCGCGTTTTTCAACGCTCTCAGGCATGTAAAGAACACTCCAATGCTCTGGCGTGAGAACAAATCTAAAGTCGCCTTCATGAATCTTATTCCGTAGGTCTATGATCTTATCGATCAGTTGTTACAACCCCAGAAGAGCTCTGAGGAACTTCATCGAAAACCGAAACTTCAAGCACCGCCTAAGCAACGCCAACAACACTTGGAAAAACAACGAGCGTTTTCCAAGATAGAACGCACTAATTATCCTCAACAAAGTTCCCGCCTCCGCTTTCAGCGTCAAATCGATACTTGCCTTGCCTTGTTCCTCATTGAATTCATTTAGTTCTCCTTTTTCGATGCGAAAAACGCCGGTTGCCTCGCGTCTACCGTCTAGAGTATTAAACGACACTGAGAGACTGAAGTTCAGTCCGTTGAATTTCTCCGGAAAATAAGCTTTTCTAGCGCGAGAAACAAGAAATTGAAAGAATTTTTGGGGATTTAACACAAACACGTGAGTCATCGGGTGAAAGACCGTAACGAAACCGTATTTGGGTAGCGCCAACGAGGGAACTCTGTATACAGCAGGATAGGCGAAACCTAGAACGGCACCTTTCTTCTGAGCCAGCTGGTTTAAGTTCCGCATTGCAGTTGAGTATACACCTTTGCCTCTATGATGCGGGTGTACATACAAATCTCCAGCACCGTAGACCCTTATGGTTTTGTTGTTCTTGAGAAAAGCTTCACGAAACCATGCGGTCCCCCCTCCAGCCCACTCTCCATCTTCTTCCACTATGACAACATTTTCAGAAATGTCAAAATCAGGGTGCAAAACATACCTTCTTCTCCACTCCTCTTCGCTTCCCCACCGTTCATAGCTCAGATTCAATATGTCGAAATGAGCTGCCTCTTCGCCATGCTTTAAAGTGCGTATGCTTTCTCCAGACCTCGTGCCCCTCTCTCCTTTGACGGCGCCTTCCCGCACTTTTTTTCACTTTACTCTATGCTTGCTCTTTGAAATATGAAACAACCTTGCTGAGAAGATGTATAGCGTTTCTTGGATCGTTGCCCCTGAGCCCAAAAATGATGTGACGACAGCCGGCGTTAACAAACCCTTCAACCTGTTCGATGCATTCCTCAGGAGTGCCCCAGAACACGGTTCTCAAGGCCACCTCTGGCGGTATTTGTTCAGCCAATTCGGCTATCGCCTTCATCTCTTCTGCCTTCAACCGTCCCATCCAGTAAGCCAACGTGTATTGCCTGCCTGGGTGCTTAATCTGGGGAGCAACCATTTGAAGAATGCTTGGTAGCATGAGCAGGAAACGTTTCGATGCCCTTTCAATCTCCCTCCTTGCTTGATCGTGATCATTCGAAATTGATGTAGCAGCCAAGTAAGCAGGTTCAATCGCAGATAACGACCTGCCTGCTCTCTCAGCGCCCTCCTTGACTTGTCCATTAAGACACTTGCTGTAAGTTTCTGGCGTGTGAGAAAACGGTATCCAGCCGTCTCCTAATTCTCCAGTCATTTCGAGCATGTGAGAACCAAAAGACCCAATGTAGATAGGTGGATGTGGGGTCGTGAACGGTCTCATTTGAATAAAGGCGTTGTCTAGTCTGTAGAATTCGCCCTCGAATGTAGCTGGATTGTCGTGACCTGAAGCCCAAAGGAGCTTCATTACCTTTATTGCTTCTTTCAACCTTCCGCAGAGGTTGTTGATAGGTATTCCGTAGGGGATCAGATTCATTGCTTCGCCAGCGCCTATCGCAAGGGCAGTTCTGCCCGAAACAATGTTGTCAACTGTAGCAAGTGTCTGCGCAATGGTGGACGGATGCCTCTTAAGACAGTCCGTGGCCAATGGGGCGACAACAACTTTTGACGTGTTAATTCCCATCATTGTTAAAGTAGTATATAGCTCCGGCCACTGCCAAGACGGATCGCCTCCGACCATATGGTCAGGATACCATACGGAGTCAAAGCCGAGTTTTTCACACAGCATACTTTGTTCAATAATCTTGGGCAATGACCCCGCCTGCACCTGCGCTCCGAAACGAATTCTTTCAGGCTGCAACTTCTTCTTTCACTTTCCCTTTCTTGCCTTCAGCTAATGACTGTGATGTTTTTCGCTGCGACAGCTTCAAGATCACATTGACAAATGCTTCAGAGTTTTCTGACCAGTCAACCTTTTGTTCTATCGTTTTAAGTTCGTTCTCCTCCACTTTACGCCTAAGATCTTTGTCCTTAATCAAGAGAACAACCTTGTTCGCTAAAGATGATGGGTCTCTAGCAGGCACTAAAAGACCATTCCAGTCGTTTCGGATCCACTCCCTATTACCTTCAATGTTGGTGACCACGACTGGAACCTTTAGCGCCATAGCCTCAAGTAGATTAGCCGATGTGCCATCTGAAAGCGAGGTTGATACGTAAACGTCTGAAGCATTCAAGTATGATGCCACAGTCCATTGGGGAACCTTCCCCACGAACCTCACATATTGTTCCATTCCCAGTTCTTTAGTCCTTCGCTTGAGTCTCTCTGTCAACCGCCCTTCCTCAAGTATCAAAAACCTGCTCTCAGGCACTTTGCTTACGACTTTGGGAATGGAATCAACTAGACACTCCACACAATACACCGGTTCATGTTTTCTCAAACTAATGATAATCGGATTACGACTCCAGCCTAGCTTCTCTCTAATGTCTTCGCGAGAATGAATTACACGGACATCTGCAGGGTCAAACCATGGAAATCTCAGGATCTTTTCTTTGGCACAACCCAGCTCAACAGCCGCGTTCTCTTGCACTTTGCTGTCAACTATCACGGCGTCCGCTCTTCTCAGGGCGAACATCGCCATGAAACGCATGAAAAACAGACGTTTGGGTGCTAGAAGCACATCGGAACCCCAAACAATCAAGACCAATGGCTTAACACCTGCAACAGCAGCGTAGAAGCCATACTTTGTCGCCATGCAACCCAGAACTGCATTTGGTTTGAGAAGTCTACAGAAAAGCTTGAAAAGGATCACTCTCAAAGGGAAAAAAACGTACATAAAAAATCCCTCTAACTCGTCTGTTGGGGCATAAGCTATCTTAGGCATTCTGACTACAATAGTCTTGGGAGAAACAAACCGTGGCTTGCGATAAAACGTTAACAGGTATACGACATTCTTCTTCGTAAGAAAATCAAGGAAAAAGCGGTCATACTCGTTTGCTCCATCATGAGCATAGACTATCGAAACCATCGCTCAGCCTAGCCTTGAACAACCATTTGACTCATTAATCCACTTAGCTTACGCAGCGCTACACCCTTGGAGAAGTGTTTCTGAGCGACTACCCTGGCTCCTATCGCCATAGAATTTCTCAACTCTGAGTTCTTATACAACAACTCAAAAGCATTCTCTATCTCGTCTGGAGAAGCACTATTCAGCATTAGAATATCTTTTCCGTCTTTGAAATAGTGGTTCAACACTTGGTCCTCTTTCTTTTTCACTGCTACAATTGCCTTTCCAGCCGCTGCAGCCTCCAAGAGACTAGTTGATATGGCTGGCGTGTGCGACATGTTCACAACGACGTCCATTTGTGAAAGAAAGTATGGAACAGACTGGTGGGGAATCTTTCCAACGAATTTTACTCTATCCATTAGATTTTTTTCAAGAACTCTTCGTTCTATGGCGGGACGCATCACTCCCTCACCGACCAGAAAGAGTTCTGTGTTCTCTAGGCGTTTGCTGAGAGCCTCAAAACCTTCTATTAAAGGAAAGAAATTATGGTACGAATGAAAACCACTGACACAGCAGAGTTTGAAGCTGCCATTTGTCGATTGTTTCACACGTTGATTGAAGAATTCGTCTTCAACATAGAGAGGAATCACATAGACTTTATCTCTTTTAATTCCGGACTTTACTAGTTCGTCCGCATATTCAACAGCAGGTACAACAACTGCGTCTACGTTAAAGAGCACGATTCTGTCTAAGAAGCCGGAGATGAAATACCGAAGCAGCCTTTCAAACCTATTATACCCCATATGTTTGACTTCAACCGTAGAAAACGGAAGGATCGCTCTGTGCACAATCTTCTTCTGCTTCCCGTAGAACTGCTTCGAAAACATTAGAATGGAAGATGTGATTAGCCCACGAGAAAAATACACTTGACAAGACTTGAATGAGCTTTTCAGCACTCGAAAAACAAAAAGCAGCAAAGCGAGCCATCTGGACTTGTATTTTGTCCCTTGGAAATATGTGGTATCAACATCACCAAACATCCTTAAGAAGGAGAGCATCTTCGATTCAGTCATGACGCCCCCAGCAGCCTCCCTGTCGAGATCAACATCGGTAAGAAAACAGATGCGCCTCGACATCTCAGGATTCTCTAGTACCGTAGAGATGGATCACAAACGCGTTTTGAAACAATGACATAGAGAGACTGTCTGTAATGATCATTCGGGAAGCTGAGAAACAGTTTTCACGTATTCAATGTATTTGCGCAGTCCGTCTTGGAACCTTGTCTTTGGCTCCCATCCGAGTAGTCTCTTAGCCTTGGCGACGCTTGTGATAGAACCCTCAAAATCGTGAGGCCTCGCGGGCTCATTCTTCACTAGCATGTCCCCGAAAATCTCCTTCAAAGCCTCAGCAATTTGACTCATAGTCACAAATTCTGGACCAGCCAGATTAATAATCTCATTCTTGCCGCCCTCAGCCAATGCGGCAACATTGCCCTCAGCGAGGTCTTCGACATAAATCCAGCATCGCCCCTGTTTGCCATCGCCAAAAATGGTTATTGGTTCACCTCTAATGGCTCTGCGGACAAATATGGAAATAGCCATATTCGATCTCATCCGCGGACCATAAGGAATGTCATATCTCAGAATGGTATAGGGTAAGCCATGGTGCTGATGCCAGGAATAAACCAACTGCTCTTGTCCAATCTTGGTCTTGGTGTAAATATGGTCTGGAAACGGAATAGGGGCATCCTCTTTTACTACGCCTTTGATTCTGCCATAAACCCACGTAGTTGATGCGAGAACTATTCTCTCCACCTCTTCAGCAGTTGCAGATTTTAGGAAGTTCATGGTTCCCATCTCATTAACCATTAGGCATGTATCGAAATGGGACAGGGCGACATTCACATCTGCGATTGCTGCCAAGTGATAGATGGTTTCAACGTCTTTGCATGCTTCAAGAACATCTTTTTCGTTTAATAGGTCCCCGTTAAACCACTCCACATCTTCGCGGGGAGGTTTGATTCGGTCAAAGACTCGAACTTCGTAGTCGTCTTCTAACAGTTTATCAACCACGTGACTACCGATGAAACCTGAACCACCAGTTACGAGTATCCTCAAGTGAACCTCCCCCTTTAGAGCTCTGAGCAGACCTCTTTAACTTTGTCTACGACGTAACTGGCTTCCTCTGCAGTCATCTGACTATATATTGGAAGACAGACCATTCTGCGGCAGGCATCTTCGGCCGTGGGAAAATCGCCTTCCTTGGTCTTAAGCAAGCGTTTGTAGATAGGCTCCATGTGTAATGGTGGCCAATAAACTTCACCGCTTGGTTTTACACCTTTCTCCCGTAGCTTTTGCTTGAAATCCTCTCTAGAAACTTCTGGCGCCAGAATGGTTATATACTTGTAGTAGTTGCTGACCGCGCCCTTTGGGATGTTCAATGGTTTGATATTACTCATCCTAGAGAGTCCTTTGTCAAAATAGCCTGCGATTTCATTTCTTTGTTTAATGAATTGGGGGAGTCGACGCAGTTGAGTCAAACCGATAGCTGCGCTTATCTCATCCATCCTCCAGTTGTACCCAACCTCGACAATTATGTTGCTACTGAAACTCTCTTTCCCCTGATCGCGCAGAATCATAGCTTTTTTCGCAAGCTTTTCCTCATCAGTTGTGATCATGCCCCCTTCGCCCGAAGTCATGACCTTTGTTGGATAAAAACTAAAGCTACCAGCTTCTCCGAACGAACCTGCAGACCCGTTGCCTAGTGTGCTACCTTGGGCATGAGCTGCATCCTCAATTAAGGAAAGCCCATTATCTTCGCAGATTTCCCTGATTGCTCTTATCTCAGGACAGATCAACCCTCCGATGTGAACAGCAATAACTGCTTTGGTTTTCTTGGTCAGGTACTTCTGCACATTCTCAGCATCTATGCACAGTGATTCAGCGCTAATATCAGTAAAGACGGGTTTTGCTCCAACAATGATAACAACAGCGGCGGTTGCGCTAAACGTGTTCGTAGGAACCAAAACCTCGTCACCCTTTTTCAAACCTAAGGCTCGCAGCACTATCTCGATTGCTGAAGTCCCAGAGTTCACAGCTACTGCGTGTTTGACGTGGCAGAGTTTGGCGAATTCTGTCTCGAAGCGCTTCGTATAGTCTCCCAAGGTTAACATGCCAGATGCTAGGATTTCCCTGACATCACCCAAGATTGTCTTGATGTCTTCCTCAGGAAAATAGGGCTTCACTGGTGGTATGTTCATGGGCTTCAGAGCATTTCACCATGCTTCATTCTATCGAACATAGCAACCCAGATTACAGTGCTTGATTATAAAGTCTTTCGACTTTTTCAATGCTTGCCGCCCAGGAAAAGTGCCTTTCCACTTTCTGTCTGTTCCATGTTCCTATGCGTGCTCTGAGATCATCGTCTTTCATCAGTTGCGCTAGAGCCCAAGCCATATTCTCGCTGTCCCCAGCTGGAACCAGAAAGCCGTTTTCGCCGTTTGATACGATATCGGGATTTCCTCCGACATTAGTAGCAACAACAGCCTTCTCCATCGCCATAGCTTCTAGCAATACGTTTGCAAGTCCTTCAGAATAGGACGGCAGTACAAAAACATCCATCAGCGAATAGTAAGGCAAGGTGTCCTGTTGCCATCCAGTAAAGACTGTCTTTACTTTCAACCTATTCGCCAATTCTTGAAGACTATTTCTAATAGCGCCATCACCAACTATGAGAGCAACAACGCCGCGACCCTCGTCTTGAATGTGCGCTACCGCAGAGAGGAAAACGTCGAGGCCTTTTACCGATGCCAACCTACCTAAGTAGCCCAAAACTAAAGCATCGCCGATACCTAAATGCTCTCGCAAACGCTGAGTTTTGTTTTTGACCTTGTCTTGATGAGGATCAAAGTGTTCTGGATCAATGCCAGAGTGAACAACCACTATTCTGGCATCTTCGACCCCCAGTTCTTGAGCTGACGGCTTTAGACTCTCTGAAAGAAGAATGACCGTCTTAGCACCGCTGACTATCCACCGCTCAACCGTCCAATGATACGTAGAGATAACAGTGTCTACAAGTGGGTGCCCAAGTCGTGTTCCCGGACCCTGAATTGTGTAAACATAGGGGACATCAACAAGTTTGGAAACAAAAGAAGCCAAAGCAGCATTGGTCGACAGGTCGTTTAGAAGATGAATTATTTCGATGTTCTGCTGTTTGATCGTCCTGTATATCAGTGACGTGGGAAATGTAAGCGTGTGTGGCAGTCTATGGAGTGTTACTATTGGATTTACCTCCATAATTGCCATGTTTCTCACTTTCTCCGTCTTATCAACTTCGCGGATCGAAGTTAGAACGCTTACATGGTGCCCTCTTTTGCCCAGTTCTTCGCCAAGTCTAACGAAATCTGGGTTGGCGAAGTAGTACTCGGCCACATGGAGCACGTTCAGAGTAGCATCACCATGAGCATTTCAACCAGAAGCGACGCAGTGGTATCCAGCGCTTATATTCTTTACACGTAGCCGAGGGAAAATAGGAGACAAAAGCCTTTTCACTTCTGCTTTGGTGTACAGACGGAGAGGAAGGGTTTGCGTTGTTATCCAAAGCATTTTGACCGGAGCCTGCAACGTGAATCTCGAGGAAAAAGTCATTATGCATTTCTCTCGCGTGATCAGCTTGAGTTTTCTCAGATAAGGCAATGGATCTGTAACATGATCGAAAAAATTCAGCGCAACAGCTATGTCAAAGTCCTCATCAAAACCAGGATCGAGCAAATCATTGTACTCGATGGTGTACTGTCTTTTCGCCGCTTCGTCTTCTGTGTGGAGGTGATGCGGCTTGTTCAGGGTAGGGCCCAGAACAGTGATTTCTGCGCCTCGCTTGATGAGCTCGGCAGCCGCGTTTCGCAAGCTGAATCCGATGTCTAGAATTCTCTTTCCTTTCACGTTCTTGCATTCCTTGAGTGTAAGGTCGATTCCTTCGTTGATTCCTTTGCTCAGGATCTTTCTTATCAATCGTCTGAGAACCTTTTTTTCCTCAGGGTACAGGGTATTGAATTGTTGCGTTATTTCGTTCCATTCATCGCTCATATCGAGTAGCACGCTTTAATCTTTGGCTGCGTCAACTGTTGCCCAGACCTGAGTTTTCTATGTAGCTCCGAATGCTTGCAAACTTGAATTGCGAGAGAATCTGGCTCATTCTGCCGTATGCTTTTTCGAGATTATGGTATGTGACGAAAGATCTGTAAAGTCCAAGTTTGAGCCTTGGAGTATGAGGGTTCAGTTCCCAAGTATGGCAGTACAAAACGGCAGGGCGTTCGTTTTTGTTTGCCTTTCTGATTGCTCGTTCTATTAGACCTGTTGGAAAGAAGCGCAGGTAGAAGCCTCCTGCGAGTGGAAGTTTGGCACCGTACAAATCATATACAAGCGGGGGAAATTCCCAGAGCTTTGATCTGTCGTCTTCTTGAGCCACATCATTATAGCATAGCCTGTAGGGCCTCAAGGGTGCTCCAGAGACGCCATACAAGGGGGTCTTAATAGGGAAGACGCTGGAGTCGTATTTCAAGCCCGTTCGATCCAGAACTTCGAGAGCCCAACGAGTCTTATTGTTCAATGAAAATGATGGAGCTCGAAAACCTATGAGGTCTGATACGATTGATTTAATCCTGTTTATTTCTTCCTCTAGTATCTTTGCATCCTTGTTCCAAAGCGGTTTATGATCGTAGCTGTGGAAAGCGATCTCGTGGCCCTTTTCCTTTATTGTGTGAAGCAATTCAGGATGTTTCTCAACTGTTTCTCCGACTACAAAAAAGGTGGCTTCGACTGTGTGCTCTTCAAGAAGTTTCAGTGCTTGTTCTATGTCTTGCGCTGCCTGATCTGCCTTCGGTTCCAGAGCCTTATCTCTGACGTATTCTGGGTGATGCCATTCTTCGAAATCAACGGTGAGGATGTTGAGCAACACTTGCCCAGAGTGCTTAGACTTGATAGGATGTGCGGCCTAGTGCTGACGCTCAAGTTGTTGCTTTTGACTGAGCCTTAGAATCGCATAGAGAGTTATCGCTGTGAACAATGAGAAAAAGCCAAGCAACGTGAACGCGAGTGAAGCTAATGCTACGTTGGTTACTATTCGGTTCTCAATGGAATATAGTTGCAGCGTCAATAATCCAAAAATTGCTCCTATGCCTAGGATGACAGCACCGGGTAAACCAAGATAAAGCAATGGTCTTTCTTCGACTACGAGTCTAATGATCGTTCCCAGTACGCTTAAGCCGTGTGTAAGGGGATTGTGAGTTGACGTTTCCAGACCACGATAATTAGCCTGTATAGGCACTTCTGCCACTCTCAAGTCGTTCTGCCTTGCTTTCATTAGAATCTCCGCGCTTACACCCATGCCTTCTTCTGCGAGTTTCAGCTTGAGTATTGCTTTCTTGCCGTAGGCTCTAAACCCGCTTTGAGCATCTGAGAGTTTTTCGTTTGACGACCCATTGCTAAGTTTAGTCAGTATCTTGATAGCAGCGCGTCTATAGGTAGGGATCTCATCGTTGTGCTGAATTAGCCTTGAACCGATAACAATGTCTGCTTTGTCGTCAAGGACGGGATTAACTAGGGTTGGTATTACGTTCGCGTTGTGCTGTCCATCAGCATCTAGTGTAACCATAACATCGGAGTTCATTTCTCTTGCTTTTCTAAATAGTGTTTTGATGGCTGCACCGTAGCCGGAGTTCTTATCATGATGCAGTACTATGGCGCCTAGTCGATGTGCTATTTCGCCTGTCAGATCTGAGGACCCGTCGTCGCACACTACAACCGCGTCAACATGCTTCTGAGCCTGTAATATGACGCGTGCTATTGTTTTTTCCTCGTTATATGCTGGGATGCCCGCGATTATCAACGTCTATTCTTCCATGTTATGGTTGATTGAGCAAGCGTTTTCTGTGTTATGTGTTGAGAATGGTGATTCCTAGAAACCTGATGAATTTCTTATCGTTCTTCCAATGTGGGGCGTTCTTGTGTCCCCATTTTGTGGCTATTAGGCTGATGGATATGGCTAACCCGTTGCCTATTTCCTCTGCTTTTTCGACGAAGGTTTTCTGTAGGGTCTTCGCGATTTTGTTGAGGATTTTGGTAATTGCTTTGGCTAGCGTTGGACTCTTGACTGTCTCTACACATTTCATTGTCAAGTCTACGATGGCTCTTTCTGTCCTTGTTAGAGCTTCATACCAAGCTCCGCTTCGAATAGCCTTAGATCTGACTTTCATAAGACCCTGCTTCGTGAGCAAGCAGTTGTTCCTCGCCTTCGCTCTGCCTCGATATTTAAGGTGTTCGTGACTGCTATAAAGGTTACTTTCATAACTGATATAGGTAAATTCCATAGGAATTCATTTAGAAGCTCACATATGGTTGGTTTGAATACGGGATTTGCGTTGTTGCAGTCCATTGTGTTCCGATGTTGGTTCCTATTCTGTTCTGCCGTAATTTTCGCCGAGTAGTCTTAGGTCTCTGGCGTCTATTACGTTGTCGTTGTTTAGATCGGCATCTTGGTCCCAGTTGCTGCTTCCAGGAGTGGCTCCGAAGGCTTGAACTAGTAGCCTCAGATCTAAATCGTTGACGGTTGCGTCGCGGTTTATGTCTCCTGTGAGTGGAGCTTTGATCTTCACTGTGCCGTCAGTGCCTTTGTTGTTGTCGGTGTTTAGTTCGTATGCTACTATGCTGGCTTCAGCGTTTATTGTGTAGTTGCCTGGGTTGACTTGTGCGGTGTTCCACTTGAAGACTAGGTTTTGAGTTGATCCTGCGGCCAGGTTTGTGACTGTCTTTGTTTCGATGGTTGTTGCGTTGTATTTCGCTGTGACTGTGAAGGTTTCTGTGGCTGAGATTCTGCTCTTGTTTTTTACTGTGACTGTGATGTTCACGGTTTGGCCAGGGGTGGCTTGGGTAGCGTCTGAGGTTATGCTTTCTATTGATACGTCGTGTTCGCTCCAAGTGTCCAAGAGGGGGCTAGGGTCGGATGCTCCGATTGGTATGGGGTATGCGCCTTCTCCGTCGTAGTCGGACCAGTAGTTGCCTTGACCGCCTGAACTCCAAGAGTTGGTTCCTAAATATGAGTATGCTTGGTAGTCGTTGTCGACGAAGTTGTTTTGGTAGAAAGTGTTGGAGCTGGAGAATGACACGTAAACTCCGAATGTGTTCTTCTGAAACCAGTTGGCTTTGAATGTGCCGGTGTTTGAGTATGTGAATTCGATTCCGTAGGCGCAGTCTGTTATTTTGTTGTTTTTGATGTTGTGGTTTGTGGTTGTTGCGCCTGAATAATAAAGTCGGATGCCGTATGAGCTGTTTTTGATGATGTTGTAGTTGATGGTGGCTGTCTTGCCTTGCATGTATATGCCGGCTGAGCCGTCTATTATTTCGTTGCGTTCTATAGTTGTGGTGTCTGAGCCCGTGTATATGCCTGCTGTTCTTCCTGCTAGGGTGTTGTCTTTTATGGTGTTTCCTGTGGATGTGGTTCCTGATATGTGAATTGCGTATGTGGTTTGGGTGATTTTGTTAGCTGCGATTGTGTTTGTTCCTGAGTTGTATAGTTTGATGCCGTGGATGCTGTCTTTTATGGTGTTTCCTGTTATGTTGGTACTGGTGGCACTGTTAAGGGATATGCCTCCTATGGGGGTGTCGTTGAATGTGTTGTTGTAGATAGTGTTCTGGTTTGAGAGGCTGAGGGAGATGCCGTATGCGCCTTTTTCTATTATGTTGTTTTTGAATATGTGGTAGTCGTTGCTTGGTGATGGCCCGGGTTTTTCTGATGCGATGACGTTGTAGTTGTTTCCTGAGTTTCGGATTGTGAGTCCTGATATTTCCACGTGGGTTCCGTCTATGTCGAAGACTGTGCCGCTTCCCATGCCGTTGACTATGGTTGTGGTTGGGTTGGCTCCGATTATCCTAAGTGAGGTTATTAGATCGGATATGATTATGTTGTTTTCGTTGTATGTTCCTGGGCTGATTTGTATTATGTCTCCTGTTGCCGCGGCGTTGACTGCGGCTTTTATCGTTGTGTATTGTTGAGGAACAAGGAGAGTTTGAGCGGATGTTGGTTTGATTTGGATTAAAAGTGGGATGAGTGATAGCAGAAATAACATGATAAAGAGCTTTTTTGATTTGAAAAACTGTTTATTTGCGTGGAGGCTTTGTATGTTTAGACGTTTATTTCGGTAGTCTTCCATATCGGACTTTTCCCTGCCTTGGTTGAGCGGAGATTCTTCATGCCTCCTACGAAGTCGATTGAAAGCAATGAAATAAAAGGGGTGGGGTTTTAGACTATGGCGGAGATATGTCTGGTAT
>Ga0315309_1000506_pt1 | contig 23636 bp, 20 predicted proteins | sample TDP4_MG_FD_203080 | JGI IMG/M metagenome (GOLD analysis project Ga0315309, IMG submission 203080) | Freshwater sediment microbial communities from Lake Towuti, South Sulawesi, Indonesia - TDP4 | ecosystem: Environmental > Aquatic > Freshwater > Lake > Sediment | place: Indonesia: South Sulawesi...
CCAGCCGCCTCTCCTGAGCCGCGCGTGAGGGCCGGGTGGGACGCCGTCGCTTTGGAACCCTCATCGCCTTGCGCATCAACGCCCGAAAGCGTTCCACCACTTCCTCACGATTGCGAAGTTGGCTACGAAAGGTCTGGGAGACCAGATGCAGAACGCCGTCACTGTCAATGTAGGGGGCCAACGCCTTCAGCGCCCGTTCCCGCTGGGCTTCGGTCAGGCTAGAGGAACCGGCCACATCGAAGAGCAGTTCCACCCGCGTGGCCGAGCGGTTGACGTGCTGCCCGCCAGGGCCACTGCTTCGGGCAAAGCGGAAGCGGAGCTCGGATAGCGGGACGGTTAAGTTATCGGTGATGCGTAAAACCTTCTCTCCCAGGACAGACATGGCAGTTCCTTAAATAGGGCGGCGCAGCCAGGGTTACGAACAAATGGGTACAGTCCTCTGCAACGGGATTATAACACATCCTTCCATAGTTATCAATTCCGACGTTTCTCCCAGGGCTATTTCAAAAGTTGTTCTGGCTGTGCATAATGAAAGTTGCCAGCCACCGTAATGAGGGGTACACTGTACCTAACGCGAAGCGAACACGGAGGCTGGCAAAATGCAGCGCACAACAGTTTGGGCGCTAAGGCAAAGGGTGGATTCGATACGGAAAAGGTGGTATAATTAAAGACACCCACTGGAGCAAAGGAGTAGGATATGGCTGAAGGTTCAATTTTACTTGTGAGTCTCAAATTAATGGCTGTGGCTGCCCTTATCCTGGCCAACGGCTTCTTCGTGGCGGCCGAGTTCGGGCTGGTCAGCGTGCGACGCACACGCATTGACCAGTTGATCGCCGAGGGCAAAGAGGCAGCCAAAGTGGTGCGCCACGCCATTGATAACCCTGATCGCTTCATTGCAGCCACCCAGTTGGGTATCACCATCGCCAGCCTGGGGCTGGGCTGGATCGGTGAAGAGGCCATAGCCGATCTTTTAGTCCCATTGCTGCACGCCCTACCCAGCAATCTGATCGCTCCGGCGGCGCATACCATCGCTTCTACCATCGCTTTCGCCACTATCACTTTCCTCCTTATCGTGTTGGGTGAACTGGCTCCCAAGTCCATCGCCCTGCAGTATCCAGAGAGGACGGCTTTCCTTGTGGCCAAGCCGACGATGCTGATCGAAAACGTCTTCTGCCCCTTCATCTGGCTGCTCAATGGGACCGGCAACCTGGTCCTGCGTCTGATAGGCTTGAGTGCACCCAGCGGCCACCAGCGAGTCCATTCGGTGGAAGAACTGATGATGCTGGTTGAAGCCAGCCATAAAGAAGGGGTCCTGGAGGACGAGCAGGAAGAAATGTTGCAGAGGGTCTTTAAGTTCGCCAGCCGCCGTGTCGGTGAAGCCATGATCCCTCGCCCAGAGATTGTGGGCATCGAGCGCCAGGCCACCATCGGCGACCTGCTGGAGGTTTTCTCTCAGTCGAGTCATGCTCGTTTCCCCGTCTACGAGGATGACCTGGACGACATTGTGGGCATTGTGGCTGTCAAAGACGTCCTGATGGCTCTGGCCAGTGACCCGACAGAGATGGGACGCGGCATGGATGAGCTGATCCGGCCGGCTTTCTTCGTCCCGGAGACACGCTCCATGGGTGATCTCTTCGTCGAAATGCAAGCTGAGCAAATTCAGATGGCCATAGTTATTGACGAGTACGGCGGTACGGCCGGTTTGGTTACCTTAGAGGAGATGGTCGAAGAAATAGTGGGACGCTTGAGCGATGAACTGGTGGTGACGCCCTCTCTGGTGGAAACCATTGACGAGCGGACAGTAGAGATTGACGCTCAACTCAGAGTTGATGAAGTCAACGAAGAGTTAGATTTGCGCCTGCCGGAGGGTGAGGACTATGAGACCGTGGCCGGCTTTATTCTTTATCTCCTGCGTTACATCCCCAGGGAGGGCGAGCAGTTGCGGTACGGCAATCTCAGGATGACTGTCACCAGGATGAAGGGGCCAAAGATCGAGCGGGTGCAAATCAGACGGGAGGGAGGGTCATGACCGACAAGGGGAAACTGAATTGGGGTCGCGGCAGGCAGCCCTTTTCAATCTGTGGTATAATATAGTAAGGAGGATTTCTCCTGGACAAGCGGGAGGACCTTTATCTCAGTGCATAAGAGCCTCAGGAGGTGACGATGAGCAATTCGACCATGACTCAGACGCTACGCTTGTTGCAAAGAGAGAACACAGACTTGAAAGAGGAGAACGAGCGCCTGCAAGAAGAAGTGTTGGCCTTGCGAGAGTACCTGCGGGGGTTGCGGGCTCTCCAGCAAGACGCTCAAGCCATTACTTCCGGGCGGGACCTGGAATTGTTTCTGAGCAGAGTCCTATACACCGCTCTGAAGGCCATGGATGCTGCTAACGGTTCACTGCTGCTGGTGGATTACGACACTGACGAATTGGTTTTTGCAGTGGTCAAAGGAACGATTCAAAGCAAACTGCGGGGCTATCGCATCCCCAAGACAGCGGGAGTTGCCGGTTGGGTCGCCACTCACGCTGAACCCCTGATCGTGGACCGCCCCCGACTGGATGATCGTTTCTACTCCCGCGTTGATGAGACCTTCGGTTTCGAGACCATTTCCCTCATCTGTGCCCCTCTACTGGGTCAGGATAAGGTCGTCGGTGTCATCGAGGTGTTGAACAAATTCTCCCAGCAGGCCTTTAACGAGGTAGATCTGGACTTGTTGACCATCCTGGCCCACATCGCCGCTGAAGCTATCGAACGGATGGAAGGTAGTGGGTGAAAGCCGCGCCCAGGAATCGACAATGACCTGCTACGCAGGCCCGCAATCTGGCCTTTGGTTGCGCTAATTCGTTGAATATGATACAATATCAAGGAGAAGCAGCCATAGTCTTTCGATGGGGCGTCGCCAAGTGGTAAGGCAGCGGCCTTTGGAGCCGCGATTCGGAGGTTCGAGTCCTCCCGCCCCAGCTCGCAGATTTGAGGTAAAGACCTGACGGGTTTCCAAAACCCGTCAGGTCTGAGCGGCCTCTGGTTTTGAACAAAGATAAAGTGGTAGAAGTTCAACCTCCTGACCAATCTAATTATGTGTCTTCCCCTTATGGGACAGTATCAGCGATGACTGAGGCGTGATTCCCTGGGCTATCGTATGGGGTTGCCTTAGTCATTTTTGTGTTTGGGAAGATTGAACCCATGAGTTTGTCAATCGTCATCCTGGCTGCGGATCAAGGCACCCGCATGAAATCGCAACTCCCAAAGGTATTGCACCCCTTGGCTGGCCGCCCCATGGTGAAATACGTCCTCGATGTGGCAACTCAATTGGAACCGACCAGCATGGCCCTGGTGGTTGGCTACGGTGCACAACAGTTGCGCCAAGCCCTGGGTGATGAGATCTTGTATGTGGAGCAGTTGGGCACTGGCCACGCCGTCTTGCAGGCGCGAGAACTGCTGGCCGGCCAGGCAGAAACTGTGTTGGTGCTCTACGGTGACACGCCGTTTATCACCCACCAAACGCTGGAAGCCATGCTCGCGCATCACACCGAGAATAAAGCGGCCATCACCCTCTTGACCTTTCGGCCGGGCGATCCGACGGGTTACGGGCGCATCCTGCGAGACAAGACAGGCAAGGTCGTTAGTATCGTCGAGCACAAAAAGGCCACCCCAGAGCAGCGTGAGATCAAAGAGGTCAACAGTGGCATTCTCTGCTTTCGGGATGCCTGGCTGTGGCCCCACCTTGAGAGGCTGCAGCCTAAACATGGGGAATACTACCTTACAGACCTGGTAGAACTGGCGGTGGCCGAAGGGGAACCGGTGGCAGCCCAAGCGGCTGATGCCACTGAGGTCATGGGACTCGATGATCGGGTCAAGCTGGCTAGAGCTGAGGCGCTCATGCGCCAGCGCATCAACGAGGGCTGGATGCTGGCCGGGGTGACCTTGCTTGACCCAGCTTCGACTTACATTGAGGCTTCAGTGGAGGTCGGCCAGGACACGATGATCTATCCCAACACCCATCTGCAGGGCGTAACTGCTATCGGGCGCAACTGCCGTATTGGCCCTAATACCATCATTCGTGACTCCACCGTTGGAAGCGGATGCGTCATTGAGGCTTCGGTGGTCGAAGGAGCCACCGTGGAGGACGATGTGGATGTCGGTCCATTCGCCCGTCTGCGCAAGGGGGCCCATCTGGCCAGGGGTGTGCACGTCGGCAACTTTGGCGAGATCAAAAACTCCTATCTGGGGCCCGGCACCAAGGTGGGCCATTTCAGCTACCTGGGTGATGCCACAGTGGGCGCCAAAGTCAACGTCGGGGCCGGCACCATTGTCTGCAACTATGACGGCGAACGAAAGCACCATACGGTCATTGAAGATGATGTCTTCCTTGGCAGTGACACCATGCTGATTGCCCCGGTGAAGGTGGGGAAAGGGGCCAAGACGGGGGCTGGCGCCGTCGTGACCCGCGATGTCCCTCCCGGCCAGGTGGTTTATGGTGTGCCAGCTAAAGCGAGAAAAGAAGCAGGCAAAGTAGACAAGGAATGAGGAGTTGATTAGAGTGGACTCTGAAAGTGTGAGAGAGTTGGCCTTGCTGGCCTTTTTGATTCTGCTCAATGCTTTCTTTGCCGCCTCGGAAGTGGCTATCGTCACCGTAGGCAAGGCTCGCCTTAGAAGACTCGTTGAGGAGGGGGTGAAAGTGGCTCGTACAGTGGAAAGGCTGGCCGAGGACTCCAGCCGTTTTCTAGCCACTCTCCAGGTGGGCGTCATCCTGGTGCGCTTATCCGCTGTAGCCACGGCGGTGATCAGCCTCTCGGATCCCTTACAGAAACTGATCGTCCAGGTGCCCATAGAATTCATCGCCCGGGCCAGCTTGCCTTTGGCCGTGTTTTCCATCGTTATAATCCTGGCCTTTTTTATGTTATCTCTGGGGGAACTGTTGCCCAAGACCTTGGCCCTTCAACATGCGGAACGCATTGCCCTGGCCGTGGCTTATCCTATAGACCTCTTCGCTACCATCGTATCGCCCGTAGTCAAGGTTTTAATTGCCACCTCTGACGTCGCTGCTCGTCTGTTCGGCAGCCAGCCTCAAGGGGGAATGCCCTTTATCACCGAAGAAGAGATCAAGACCATGGTGGACGCCGGTGAAGAGACAGGCATCATTGAAGAGGACGAGAAAGAGATGATCTACAGCATTTTCGAGTTCGGTGAGACGTTGGCCCGGGAGATCATGGTGCCACGCATTGACATCGTCGCTGTGGAAAGCAAAATACCCATTCAGCAGGCTCTGGATTTGATATTGGAAAAGGGTCATTCGCGTATTCCCGTCTATGAAGAGACGATTGACAACATCGTCGGCCTCCTCTATGCCAAAGACCTCCTGGGTCACCTGCGGGATGGCGATGCAAAAGTGGCTCTGCGCGATATCTTGCGGCCAGTTTATTTCGTCCCCGAGACCAGACAGGCGGATGAGCTGCTCCAGGATTTACAACAACTAAAAGTACACATGGCTATTGTGGTGGATGAATACGGCGGCACGGCTGGCCTGGTGACTATCGAGGACCTCATCGAGGAGATCGTGGGTGAAATCCAGGATGAGTACGATGCCGAGGAGCCTTTCATTGAGGTCATCAGCGATGACGAGTTCATCTTCAATGCGCGGGTTGATCTCGATGACGTAAACAAGTTGATGAACGTGGAACTGCCATCGGAAAGATACAACACTTTGGGAGGGTTCATCTACAGTCAATTGGGCAAAGTGCCAAAGGTCAGCGATGAGATCCTCTTTGACGGAATCAAAATCGCCGTCCTTTCGGTAGTGGGCCGCCGGATTAAGAAGGTCAAAGTCAACAGAGAGAGAATTGAAAAAATGCAAGAGGCGAAGAGAAACACAAATGCATCGGACGATTAGCGCTCGAGGTCCCGAGGCCTTATGAAAAGTCAAGACAAGCTTGTCGCCCTGGCGGCGGAAGCCAGAGAGAAGGCCCATGCGCCTTATTCCAACTTTACTGTGGGAGCAGCCCTTTTGGCCAAGTCGGGCCGGGTTTACACAGGCTGCAATGTGGAGAACGCCTCCTACGGGCTTACAGTCTGCGCCGAACGAGTGGCTGTCTTCAAAGCCGTCTCAGAAGGCGAGCGGGAATTCGAAGCCATCGCCGTGGTCACCGAGAACGGCGTCACCCCCTGTGGAGCCTGCCGTCAAGTATTGATAGAGTTTGGAGACGATATCCAGGTCATCGTGGCCGACACTGCCGGCCATCGAAGGGTCTTTGCCCTCACCGACCTTTTGCCCGAAGGATTCACGCCCGAGGACCTGTTGTGACAAGGGGATGATGTTGTATTCTGAATCGTACTGGGTCTAGGCCCCAAAGGTCTCCAAAGATCTTTGGGGTCTGTTGTACAATCAGACTTGAGGGTGGGTGCTCACGGGCTTTTTCTCAGACGATGGGTTGAGAGCTTGTGCAGCAGCTTGGGGGACGGGGGCGTCCCCTCAATGTCCCCTCTCTTTTTCCCAGGGTGGGGCCTTGATCCATCAGCCCTGCCCTCAAGAAAGGAAAAGTGGAGTTGAGAGGATGCCCCTCAAGCCCTGGGCCTGAGCCTTCGGCATGAGCTCAGTCGAACGCTCGGGCCGAAGGCTCCCCAGACTTTACTGCACAAATCCACTTGGGAGGTGAGCCATTGGTATTTGGAGTATTTGTGTGGTATAATCATCAGCGAGTGAGGTGGAGCTATGGATGTAAAGCAAATTAGAGAGCTGGTTATCCGCGAACTGCCCGCCATCCTCCGGGAGGATGAGGAGGTGCAGCGGCTTATTCTGCGCCTGGCGCGGGAGCACCTGGCTGATAAAATCGAGACCGATAGCCGTTTTGACCGTTTGCTCGATGAATTACGCCGAGAACGCGAGGATCAGAGCAAGAGATGGGTGGAACAGAACAGCAGGTGGGAAGAGAATCAAAAGGTCATCAACCAGATGCTCCAGGCCATTCAGGCCCTGGCACGCAAACACGATAGCACCATCGGCGCTCTGGGAGCGCGCTGGGGCTTCCACTCGGAACAGTCATTCAGAAACGCCTTGCGTGGTATCCTCGAAGAATCTTTTGGGGTGCAAGTGCTGAACGTCGTCGAGTTCGACGATGAAGGCGAGGTGTTTGGGTATCCTGACCAGGTCGAGTTGGACCTGATTATCAAAGACGGCCTGCTGATCATCTGTGAGATCAAATCTTCGATGAGCCGGGCAGATATGTATGCTTTCGACCGCAAAATCAAATTCTACCAGAAACGACATCAGCGGCAGGCAGACAGGGTGCTGGTGATCTCCCCGATGGTGGACGACCCGGCCCGACGCGTGGCCCAGAAATTGGGTATTCAGGTATATAGCTATGCCGAGGAGGTTGATCCCACAAGGTTAGACTGAATGGGTGGCAGTTGGTCAAGATAGAGGGGTGCTGGATTCTGATTCTTGAGCTACTGCCAGAGTGAAGACCTGGTGGCCATATCTTGGGTAGGTATGGCCTTTTTATTTGCGTCCTCCATAGCGCAGTGGTATAATAGAATAACTATCTTGAAGTGTCAAGGAGCGAAATGGAGCCAGAGGGATTGAATGTCAAGATGGCTGAGGTCAGAGCCCTATGTGATGCCAAGGGCTTCTCGGCGGATCCAGAACGCATCTGGGAGATGCTGGCCCTGATCCACACCGAGGTCTCTGAAGCCACCGACTGCTACAAGAAGGGACAGTCCCTGGAAGCCGTGGGCGAGGAACTGATTGATGCCATCATTCGCATCCTGCATCTCCTCTCGGCTCTGGGCCTCGACGCCGAGGCCATCTACCGAGACAAGATGACCGTGAATTGGGAGCGCCCACACAAATACAACACGGTGAGAGGAGGCTGAGAGGGTCGGTGTGGACAGAGAGCGCCTTTACCGGGCCGAAGCCATTGTCCTTAAGAGAAGCAACCTCGGCGAGGCCGATCGCCTGCTGACCCTCTACACCCCTGAGTGGGGCAAGCTGCGGGTCATCGCCAAGGGGGTGCGCAAGCCCACCAGCCGTAAGAGCGGCCACCTGGAGCTCTTCACCCACAGCCGGTTGCTCGTTGCCAGAGGGCGCAACCTGGACATCGTGACCCAGGCCGAGACCCTTCACTCCTTTCGCCCTCTGCGGGAGGACCTGTTACGCACCGGTTGGGCCTACTATGCCGCCGAACTGCTGGATCGTTTCGTCGAGGAAGGCATAGAGAACCGCCCTCTCTTTAACCTGTTCCTGGCCACGCTGGGCCGGCTCTGTGAGGACGTTGACCTCGATTTGACGGCTCGCTTTTACGAACTGCGGCTTCTGGCGCTGGTCGGCTATCGGCCTCAATTGTTTCACTGCCTCGCCTGCCAGGGAGAAGTCGAGCCTGGGACTATTCCCTTCTTCAGCCCAGCCCAGGGGGGGCTTCTCTGCCCTCGCTGCGGTGAAGGGCAAAAGGAGGCCAGGGAAATTTCCATGCCAGCTCTCAAAGTCCTGCGTTTCATGCAGACCAATCGTTACGAGCTATGCCAGCGATTGCGCGTTGGCCGTCCGTTGCACGCCGAACTGGAAGAGACAATGCGACGCTACATCACCTACACCCTGGAGCGAAATCTGAAATCGGTCGAGTTCTTGCAGCGGTTGCGGCGGGAGATTGGCGAGTAGCAAAGGAGGAAGGTCATGTCCACAGTTCTTGAGATGAAAGACGAATGGGTGAAAATAGCCGGACTTTTCGGCGATGTAGAAACAGTCATTACCGACGCTCTAAGGCGCTACGCCGTTGACAAGTGTATTCAGAAGATAGAACAGGCCAGGGCAAAGATCAAGGCTTATGAGAATAGGTACGGGTGCGATTATGATACCTTCTCTCTAAAGGTTCAGACCGATGAGGATTTCTTGCGAGGACTGGAGAAGATCAACCCGGTCTGGGAAGAAGATGCCATGGAATGGGACTATCGCCTCAAGGAGCTCACTGAGTGGATGCAGAAGTTGGAAGACACTTTGCAGCAGTGATGGACCTTGCCAGACAAAAGCTGGTTCAGGTCGAAAGGATTCTCAGAGAGAAGTTTGGTCGTCAGTTCAAGGCACACTTGCATGAAAAGATTCCGCACCGACACGGTCAGGGGAAAAGTTCAGTTGAAGCCACAGAGGAATATAGCGCTCAAAGTTTTCTCGAACTCGTAGGCGAAATGTTGGCCTGAAAGAATGAGGGCATTATAAGAGACCGATGAGTCAACCACTATCATTCCAACAAGTCATCATGCGCCTAGAACATTTCTGGGCCGACCAGAGATGCATTATCTGGCAGCCATACAGCGAGAAGGTGGGGGCTGGCACCATGAACCCCGCCACTGTGCTGCGCGTATTGGGACTGGAGCCATGGAACGTGGGTTACGTGGAGCCGTCGTACCGCCCCGATGATGGCCGCTACGGCGAAAACCCCAACCGGATGCAGATGCACATCCAATATCAGGTCATCCTCAAGCCCGACCCGGGCAATCCCCAGGAACTCTACCTCAAGAGCCTGGAAGCCCTGGGCATCAACCCCCGCGAACATGACATCCGTTTCGTGGAGGACAACTGGGAGAGCCCGGCCCTAGGAGCCTGGGGCCTGGGCTGGGAGATCTGGCTGGACGGCCTGGAGATCAGCCAGTACACCTATTTCCAGCAGGCCGGCGGTTTCTCCCTCGACCCGGTCTCGGTGGAGCTGACCTATGGCCTGGAGCGCATCGTCATGTTCCTGCAAGGTGTGCGCAGCGTGTGGGAGATTGACTGGGGTGCAGGGCTTAGCTACGGTGACATCCTGCTGGCCTCGGAGATCGAGCATTGCACCTACGCTTTTGAGCAGGCGGATGTGGAGACCCTGACCCAGCTCTTCCGCATGTACGAGGCCGAGGCCCGTAACGCCCTGGACCGGGGCCTGGTCATCCCGGCCCACGACTATGTTCTCCGCTGCTCCCATACCTTCAATGTGCTGGACACGCGGGGAGCGATTGGTGTCACCGAGCGGGCTCACTACTTTGCCCGCATGCGCGAACTGGCCCGAGAGGTAGCTCAGGCCTATGTCGCCCAACGGGAGGAGATGGGCTTCCCCGGTCTGAAACGGTCGTGGGTGGTGAAGGATGCGGCGAGGCAATGGATCAGTGAATCAACAGGTCAACAAAGCATGATCCACCTCATTGCCTTAGAACCCGTTGACTCGTTGCCCTTTTTACTGGAAATCGGGACGGAGGAACTACCTGCCGGAGACTTGACCTCGGCCATCGAGCAACTTGGAGAGCAGATGCCAAAGCGCCTGACCGAAGCACGACTGGAGCACAGCCAGGTACGGGTGACGGGTACCCCAAGGCGGCTGGTGGTCTGCGTCGAGGATCTGGCTCCCAAACAGCAGGACCGGGAAGAGCTGGTTAAAGGTCCGCCGGCCAAGGTGGCCTACGACGCCGTGGGCAAACCGACCAAAGCGGCCCTGGGCTTCGCCCGAGGACAGGGCGTTAGCGTTGACGACCTGGAAGTGCGGGAGATGGACGGCGGGCAATACGTGGTAGCGACCAGGGTGGAGGAGGGCAGGCCTGCACCGGAAGTTCTGGTCAGGCTGCTACCCCAACTGATCTCCGCCTTGCGCTTTAACATGACCATGCGCTGGAATGAATCGGGGGTGGCTTTCTCTCGCCCCATCCGCTGGTTGGTGGCTCTCCTGGGCGATCAGGTGATCCCCTTCGAGTACGCTGGTGTTCAGAGCGGGTGTGCCTCGCGTGGGTTGCGGCCGCTGGGTTCGCCTGAGCTGACCATCGAGAATGCCGGCGACTACTTTGACGTGATGGCTGCAAATTCCATCGTCGTGGATACGGGCGCGCGCCGGGCCAGCATCGAGCAGCAGATCAACCAACTGGCGGCTGAGGTGGGTGGACGAATCCCTGCTGACCCGGCACTCCTCGACGAAGTGACCAATCTAGTAGAGCAGCCCACCGCCGTGCGCGGCGCTTTCGAGGAGGAATATCTATCTTTGCCCAGGGATGTGCTCATCACAGTGATGAAAAAGCATCAGCGTTACTTTCCGGTGGTCAGTGACTCGGAACCCGTTGACCTGTTACCTTACTTCATCGCTGTGCGCAACGGGGATAACCAGCACCTGGACATCGTGCGCCGGGGCTACGAAGAAGTGCTCCGCGCTCGCTACGCCGACGCCGAGTTCTTCTACAAGGCTGATACCAGCAAGACACTGGAGGATTTTCTGGATCGGCTGGACACCCTGACTTTCCAGGAGAGGCTGGGCTCTATGCTGGACAAATCGCACCGACTAGAGCAATTGGTGCGGCCTCTAGGGAAGATGTTGGGGCTCTCAGAGGCGGAAATCGCCACAGCGACCCGGGCCGCCCGGTTGTGTAAGGCCGATCTGGCCACCCAGATGGTGGTAGAGTTCACCAGCTTGCAGGGGGTGATGGGGCAAGAATACGCCCGGCTATCGGGTGAGTCCGACGATGTAGCGCGGGCCATCTTTGAGCATTATCTGCCTCGTTTCGCCGGGGACGTCTTGCCTGAGACGCGACCTGGCCTGGTAGTCGGATTGGCCAACCGGCTGGACAGCCTGGTGGGCCTTTTCGCCGTGGGCCTGGCTCCCACCGGTTCGGCCGACCCCTACCACCTGCGCCGCGATGCCCTGGGAGTGGTCAACAACCTTATAGCCGCCGAACTGTCTTTTGATCTGCGAGAAGGGTTAAAGACAGCCGCTGAACTGTTGCCGATGGAGGTACTCGAAGGCACCCTGGAGCAGCGATGTCCTGAGCCTTGTCCTAAGCCCCATCGAAGGGTTGTCGAAGGGGTGTTGGCCTTTATCGTCGGCCGGCTGGAGGGCGTGTTGCGGGAGCAGGGCTATCGTTACGACGCGGTGGCCGCCGTCCTGGCCGAGCGAGGTCACAACCCTTACCTGGCTGCTGAAACGGTGAGAGCCTTCGCCCTCTGGATCGAGCGCGATGACTGGATGGACATCCTCAATGCTTACGCCCGCTGCGTGCGCATCGTGCGTGATCTCGACCAGACTTACCCCCTTGACCCTGCCCTCTTTGCCGAGCCTGCCACCGAGCGCCTCTACCAGGCCTACCTGACCTGTCGAGGAAAAGTCGGACCCGAAAGCACTGTTGATGAGTTGTTCACTGCTTTCCAGCCCATGGTCGAGCCCATCAACACCTTCTTCGACGAGGTGCTGGTCATGACTGAAGACAAGACCCTGCGGGAGAATCGGTTGGCGCTCCTACAACGCATCGCAAGGTTGACTGAAGGAATCGTTGATTTGACGAAAGCAGAGGGTTTCTGATTCTTGCCAAATTTGGACAATGGCTTTATAATTCACTTGGGTTGGTATATGAGAAATTCGTGTGGGGGAAGTTAGGCATCATTGCGTGTTGACCATCACCTCGTGGCTGCGGTGTGGACAGACCCGCTCACCGCAGAAAGCCGCCGCGTCGAGACAATAGAAGCAATCCCCGTAGATGGAACCATCAATACACTGTTGCGCGTATGGCCAATTGCGAGTAGGCTGTATCTACCCATTGTACTTCATCAGTTTTAAATGCGTCCAACACCGGCGAAGCGAGTAGAAAGGGGGCGACTAATGTCGGTGGTAAGAATTGAAAATTCGAAAGGAATGTCATCTGAAGAGTTCCAACAAACACTGCAAAAGGCCTGGGAGAATGGTTCGCCCCTTGATGATCTTCTCGAAATAGCCCGGCAACTGGCGGAACTCGAGCAGAAATATGATATGAAATCAGCCGACTTTGTCGAGAAATTCCAGCGCGGGGAAATGGGTGATGAGATGGACTTTATCTGGTGGGCCAGTATCTATGATCTATATCTCGACCTCCGAGAGCAGATTGAAAGAGCTCTTATAAAAGCAGCTGTTATGTGGGAAGATGAGAAACCGTCAGCGGAAACCTCAGAGAAGATGGCAAAGGCTGTCGCCACGTGAGGCTTCATAACTACCTTATCAGGCTACAAACCACCATCGAATCCCGCCAAGAGATAGATACAAGCGACCTGCTGATTCTGCAACCGACCAAAAGCAGAGGAGCTATCAGGGCTAGGCTTTGTTTCTACGACGGGTCCTTTTTAGAGTTAAGTGAAGAGATAGAGGTAAGAGGTACCGAGGTCGCTAAATTGCAATACAGTTACCACTACCAGAAAGGCGACCGTCTGGTCTTCCGCTATGACAACGCTCCACATCACCCTGAACTGCCGACTTTCCCCCACCACAAACACGTTGATGACGGCGTGGAACCGTGCCAGGAGCCGGATTTGCAAGATGTCTTACGGGAAATAGACGCTAGGTTGTATCCGCAGCCAGCGCAATCATAAACCAACTCTGAGGAGGTTTCTATATCAATGACGAAAAAGTGGGTCTATCCATTTAGTGAAGGCAATAAGGATATGCGCGACCTTTTGGGCGGCAAGGGAGCAGGTGTAGCCGAGATGACCAACGCCGGGCTGCCGGTGCCCCCAGGGTTTACCATCACCACCGAAGCCTGCAACGCTTACTTCGACGCAGGCAAAAAGTTTCCCAAAGGGATGCGGGATCAGGTGCTGGACGCGCTGAAGGTGGTTGAGCAGCAAACCGGCAAAAAGTTCGGCGATCCCCAGAACCCGCTGCTGGTTTCGGTGCGGTCAGGGGCCAAGTTCTCCATGCCGGGCATGATGGACACCGTGCTTAACATCGGCCTCAACCCGGACACGTTACAGGGCCTGGCTGCACTGACCGGCAACGAACGCTTCGCCTACGATGCTTATCGCCGTCTGATCCAGATGTTCGGGCGCATCGTCAAGGGCATTGACGCCGAGAAGTTCGAGCACATCCTGGATCAATACAAGGCCAGGACCAGGGGTGGCAAAGACACCGATCTGACTACCGACATGCTCAAGGACGTGGTGCGCGACTACAAGGCGCTCTACAAAAAAGAGTTGGGCGAGGATTTCCCCGATGAGCCACTTGACCAACTGTATCAGGCTATTGAAGCCGTGTTCGGCTCGTGGTTCGGCAAGCGGGCGGTGGACTACCGTAATTTCAACAAAATCCCTCATGACCTGGGTACAGCGGCCAACGTGCAAACGATGGTCTTCGGCAACATGGGCGATAATTCGGGCACTGGCGTAGCCTTCACCCGTGACCCGGCCACGGGGGAGAAAGAGGTCTATGGTGAGTATCTGCTGAACGCCCAGGGGGAGGACGTGGTAGCCGGCATTCGCACCCCAAGCCCCATTGCCGACATGGCCAAAGAAATGCCAGAGCAATACGAGGAATTCCTGAAAATCTGCGACCTCCTGGAACGCCACTATAAGGACGTGCAGGACATGGAGTTCACCGTCGAGCGGGGCAAACTGTGGATGCTCCAGACCCGCACTGGCAAGCGCACCGCGGCGGCAGCGGTCAAGATCGCCGTGGACATGGTGAAGGAAGGCTTGATTACCAAGGAAGAGGCCATCATGCGCGTGGAGCCAGCTCAGATCAACCAACTGCTCCTACCGCGGTTCGACCTGAAAGCGGTGGATGGGGCCCGCAAGCGCGGTGATTTCCTGGCCAAAGGCCTGAACGCCAGCCCTGGCGAAGCGTCGGGCACGGCCGCTTTTGATGCCGACACGGCCGAGGAATGGGGCAAGTCCGGCCAGCGGGTCATCCTCGTTCGCCCTGAAACAGCCCCCGACGATGTGCATGGCATGTTGCAGAGCAAAGGTATCCTTACCCAGCGCGGTGGGGCGACCAGCCACGCAGCAGTGGTGGCCCGGGGGCTGGGTCTGCCCTGCGTGGCTGGTTGCGAAGCGATCCGCGTGGACGTCGAGCGCAAGGTGTTTGAGGTCAATGGACGCACGATCAAAGAGGGCGACACTATTTCCATCAGCGGTACCACTGGCGAGGTGTTCGCCGGCTCCATCGCCACCATTGACCCCGACTTTGACAAGGAAGAGGATCTCAAGACTCTGCTGAGCTGGGCCGACCAGTTCCGACGGCTGGGGGTGTGGACCAACGCCGACTACCCCAAGGACGCGGCCATAGCCCGCAAGTTCGGGACGGAGGGCATCGGCCTGTGCCGTACCGAGCACATGTTCTTCGACGCAGAGCGACTGCCCATTGTCCAGAAGATGATCCTGGCTCACAACGACCAGAAGCGGGAGGAGTACCTGGCTCAACTACTGCCCTTCCAGCGCAGTGACTTTGAGGGCATCTTCCGCGTGATGGATGGTTGCCCGGTCATCATCCGCCTGATTGACCCGCCCTTGCACGAGTTCCTGCCTAACTACAGCGACTTGATGGTGGAAGTGGCCGGCCTGCGGGTGGCGGCCTCTTTCTCCAGCGATCCGCAGCTTGAGAAGTTGTTGAAGGAGAAAGAGGAAGTGTTGCGTGCGGTCAGCGCCATGCACGAAGCCAATCCGATGCTGGGCCTGCGCGGTATCCGCCTGGGCATTACCATGCCGGGCATCACCCGGATGCAGGTGCGAGCCATCATAGAAGCGGCCTGCAACGTAGCCCAAGAGGGCGTGGATGTCCACCCGGAGATCATGATCCCTCTCACCGGCCATGTCAACGAGCTGAAGGTGTCTCTTGAATTGCTGGAACCGGTGGCCAAACAGGTCATGGAGGAGAAGGGCATCCAGGTGGACTACAAGTTCGGGACCATGGTCGAGGTCCCGCGCGCAGCGCTGACCGCTGACGAGGTAGCCAAGTACGCGTCCTTTTTCTCCTTTGGAACGAATGACCTGAGTCAGCTAGTTTTTGGCTATTCCCGGGACGACGCCGAGGGCAAGTTCCTACTCAAGTACGTCGAGGACAAAATCCTGCCCGAAAACCCCTTCCAGGTGTTGGACCGGGACGGCGTGGGGCAGCTTATGAAGATATGCGTCGAAAAGGGCCGCGCCACCAGGCCCGACCTAGAGTGTGGGATCTGCGGAGAGCATGGGGGCGACCCCAGTTCTATTGAGTTCTGCCACATGGTTGGTCTTGATTACGTGAGCTGCTCCCCCTTCCGCGTGCCCATCGCCCGATTGGCCGCGGCCCAGGCGGCGCTGAACGAGCGGGCGACGACCCCAGTGCGCAAGGACGTGTAGCCAAAGACCAAACAGGTGGCAGCCCCCAACGTCAACGGGGATTGCCACCTGTTTTGTTTGGTGGAATTCCATTCACGTTTTAAGGTTCCCGACAGCCCCAGACTCGCGAAGGTGAGACCAACTGGGACATCGGGTTTGCTTTAGCACGTCGTTTGTGATAAAATATCGGGCACAGGAGTGTGGCCCCAATCGCCAATGCCCCTCCACTGCTGAAAGGAACCTCGAATGTCGGCGACAACCCTTGACAAAGTGATTACCGCCAGCGATGTCCGCCTTCGCTGGAGCCAGATTATTGACGAAATCAGCCAGGCGCAAGGCCCGTACCTGGTTACCAAAAGGGGCGAGCCGCGCCTGGTCATCCTTAGCTTTGAGGATTACGAGGAACTGATAGATTCCAAGCTAGCAGCCAGTCTGGCGCTGCAAAAGCGGATCGCTGAGGCGAGAGCTAATTATGAGGCTGGAGAAGGGTGCAGCTACGAGGTGTTGCGTCAGGAGCTACTGAAAGAGGCCGGAGAGACAAGCAATGTATATGAGCTCTGAGGAGAAGCGCAGATTGATAGAACTTGGTGCGATCACAGGGGATGAACCCTGCGCGATGTGCGAGAAGGAGCCGGTTATCATCTGGGAAATAAGCCCCTCACCCTTGTTGTTATGCGGTGAACATGCGCAATACCTGGGCACTCACGCTGAAAGACGTACGTAGCTATGAAATTGCTAACCAGGTTTCGATCAAGGTCAGAATGGAGCAGGCTGAGCACCCTCATTGGAGCACTGGATGAGTGCGGTTGATGAGATCAAGACTAAACTGGATATCGTGGATGTGGTCTCCGAGTACGTTGCCCTGCGAAAGTCAGGACGCAACTATACAGGCTTCTGTCCCTTTCACCCTAATGTCAAGACCCCTGCCTTTGTTGTCTTCCCCGACACACAGAGCTGGCATTGCTTCGGCGCCTGCGGCACGGGCGGTGATGTCTTCAGCTTTGTCATGAAGCGGGAGAACATAGAGTTCGGCGAGACCCTGCAACTGCTGGCCAAGCGGGCCGGGGTGGAACTGGCACCCAGAGGGCCAGCCGAAACCGCCGAGGAAAAGCGCAAGGAGCGCTCGCGGGAGATCAACACCGCTGCCGCTCAGTACTTTCACAATCTGCTTCTGCAATCCAAGGAAGGAGCCAGGGCCAGGGAGTACCTGTCCAGGCGAGAGATAGCCTCAGAAACCATCAACGGTTTTCAGTTAGGCTATGCCCTGGACGCCTGGGAGGCTCTGAAGGGTCACCTGGTCGGTCAGGGCTACCACGTGGCCGACATCCTGGACGCCGGTCTCATCATAGAGCGAGAAGGAGGCGGCTACTACGACCGCTTTCGCGGGCGGCTGATCTTTCCCATCCGGGACATACGCGGCCAGGTCATCGGCTTCGGCGGGCGCGTGTTGGACGATGGCCTACCCAAATACCTCAACTCTCCTCAGACACCCCTCTTTGACAAGAGCAGCGTCCTTTATGGCATAGACCTGGCCAAAGGAGCCATCCGCCGGGAGAACATGGCGGTCATCGTCGAGGGCTACATGGACGTGCTGATGGCTCACCAGCACGGCATCGCCAACGTGGTCGCTTCGATGGGCACAGCCCTGACCGAAGCTCAGCTCAGGCTCCTGAAAAGGCTGACCAAGAAATTCACCCTGGCTCTGGACGCCGATGCTGCTGGTGACCAGGCCACCCTGCGTGGTCTGGCCTTGGCCAGAGAGACCCTGGATCGCCAGATAGTGCCTGTTCTTACCCCACGCGGTCTGATCAGCTACGAAGGCCGTCTGGACGCTGAAATCCGGATCATCACCCTGCCTGAGGGCAAGGACCCCGACGAGGTCATCAGAGAAAACCCGGATCGCTGGAACGAGTTGGTGCAAGCGGCTTTGCCGGTCGTTGATTACTACTTTGAGGCTCTTACCTCTGACCTTGACCTGACCTCGGCCAAAGGCAAATCAGAAACCGTGCGGAAACTGTTGCCCATCATCCGAGAGATAACCGATAGCACGGAACAAACTCATTACGTTCAGAAACTGTCTCGCCTGGTCAGGGAGGACGAAAGAAAGCTTCAGGCCAGGCTGAAAAGGAAAAGTAAAAGGCCGGCAGAGATAGTCCCGCAGAAAAAAGAAGGTCCTCTTTCGAGCCTGCCTGGACTTCCTGAGGCCGAGAAATATTGCCTTTTGCTGTTCCTGAAGGAACCCGACCTGATTCTGGAAGCGGAGACCTTGCTGCAAGAGCTAGACCTCGGGAGCCTGACCCCTGACGATTTCGACCGGGTTGAAAACAGAGAGATCTTTGTCGCTTGGCGCGAATATCTGAAAAACCTAGAAAACGGCTTTGATTTGGAGGAGTTTCAATCGGCGCTTGACGCACCTTTGCAGACCTGTCTTTCAAAACTGCTGGCCGAGTACATTCCATCCGAGGATGAAGCCGCAAAAGACATAGGTCGGAGTGTTTTGAAGCTTCGAGAGCGTAAGCTTAAAGCCCAGAATGAGATGTTGCCTTTCCTTGAGTCAGAGGCCGAGGAACAAGGCGATTGGGAAGCCCTTAAGTGGTATAAACAGATGGTGGTTGACAACGCCAACCAGTTGGGTAGAATACAACAGGCTCTCAAGGCCCGGACGCTCTTTGGCCGGAGGGACACTGCTCGTGATACTTTGTTGTGAAATCCTTATTGTGGCGGGAGTGGGTCTTACACCTGAGAGGCTGACAAACAATGGCCAAGCGATCTAAGAAGTCAGGTGCGGAGAAATTGCTTGCTAAAGGCGGGGAGCAAAAACACCTCACTCAAGGGGATGTTCTGGAAGCTCTTCCCGAGATGGAGTCGGATGCCGGACAGGTTGATCCCCTCTATGAGCTCCTCGTCCGAGAAGGGGTTGATGTGGTTGATGCTGATGGCTCGTCTGGTGAGGATGGTCTGGCCGATGTAGAGGGAGCCCGTGAGTTGAAAGAGGGGGCAGAAGAGAGTGAAGCCAGAAAAGAGGACATTGATCTCTCCGCCGAGGCTCTCCTTGACTTGAGCAGTCCCGAGCTGACCAATGATCCTGTCAGGATGTACCTGCGGGAAATCGGCCGTGTGTCCCTCTTGACTGCCAAGGAAGAGGTGAGCCTGGCCGAAGCCATTCAGCGGGGTGATAGGGCCCATCACCGCTTGAAATTAAAAAGAGGTGATCTTACTCCCAAAGAAAGGGTCAAACTTCAAGCAGAGGCACACGAGGGAGAGTTGGCACGGCGGCGTCTGGCGGAGGCCAATTTGCGCCTGGTAGTGAGCGTGGCCAAGCGCTACATTGGCCGTGGTATGTCTTTCCTAGACTTGATTCAAGAGGGGAACATCGGCTTACTCAGAGCCGTGGAGAAATTCGATCACCGGAAGGGTTACAAATTCTCAACTTACGCCACCTGGTGGATTCGTCAGGCCATCAGCCGAGCCATCGCCGACCAGGCTCGCACCATCCGCATCCCCGTGCACATGGTAGAGAACATCAACAGGCTGGTGCGCACCCAACGGCGCCTCTTGCAAGAGATGGGGCGAGAGCCTTCCCCCGAGGAAATCGCCCTGGAGATGAACCTGCTCTCCAAAGAAGATAAACTCGCTTATGAGGAGGCCAGAGCCACGGGCGAGGCTGTGGACCCGGCCCTGGAGAGGAGGATCAGACGAGCGGCATCCAAAGTGAGGCGAATCATGAGAGTGGCCCAGGAACCCATGTCTCTGGAGACGCCCATCGGCAGTGAGGAAAACAGTTATCTGGGTGATTTCATTGAAGACGAATCCCTGCCCGGCCCTGTAGATGCTGCTTCGCGCCAGTTGCTGAAGGAACAGATGTCCGATATCCTCAATTCCTTGAGCGAGCGGGAGCGTAAGGTCCTGGAGATGCGCTTTGGCTTAAAGGATGGGCAGGGACGCACTTTGGAAGAGGTCGGTGAGGAATTCGGTGTGACGCGGGAACGTATCCGCCAAATCGAGGCCAAAGCCCTCAGAAAGCTTCGCCACCCCATCCGCAGCCGAAAACTGAGGGACTATTTGGGATGAGCTTGACTAATTAGCTCATGGGGTGTATAATATATCCAACGCTCCTCGGTAGCTCAATAGGCAGAGCGGCCGGCTGTGAAAAAGTGTGCTTGGCATGGATGTGACAACACTTTAACAGGGCGACAACGGCGCTTTTGCAGTCCACAGTGCAAAAACAAGTACTATGTTGCTAAGCGACGCAGGGAACTGAAACAGAAAGCTGTGGATTACAAAGGCGGCAAATGCGCTATATGTGGTTATGATCGGTGTGTTGACGCGCTGACATTTCACCACATAGATGGGCGCAAAGAATTCGGGATAGCTGCCAGAGGTTATACCCGATCCTGGTCGGCTGTTAAAGCAGAACTAGACAGGTGCATCATAGTATGTGCTAACTGTCATACGGAAATCCATGCTGAGTTACACGATGTTGCAGCCCTAGTCAGCAATGACTAGTGGAAAAACGGGGTGAATTCAGGGAAGCCGCAGCACTCCGGGTGGTGGTAACCCTGAGCCAAGCCCGGCGAAAGGGCCTACAGTAGCCGGGAAGGTGCAGAGACTAGGTGGTGAGGAGCCCGACCAATAAGCCACCCTCGAGCGCCCCGCACCCCCTTGGGGTGATGAGATAGTCCGTTCCCTGTGGAAACGCAGGGGTAGACGTAACCGGTTGGTTGTAGGTTCGAGTCCTGCCCGGGGAGCCAAGTGCCAATGGAGGGGCACAGAGACCGCCAGCATGCATACGCTGGCGGTCTCGCTTTTTCTTGCAAGCTGGGTTCCCGTTGGAGGGACGGGGGCGTATCCGCTTATCCGCTCTCCATCCGCTGCAGCAGTGCCCCGGCCTCGTCGTAGGCCACTTTGTAGGTGTAGTCCGGCGGGCCGTCGCAGGTGGCCAAGCGGCGCGCTTCCCGGGCGTGTTCCAGCGCTGTCTCCTCGTCCCCATCCTCCAGCGCCATCTGTGCCAGGAAGAGGTGCACGTCCGCGCCTTGCAGGACGTAGCCGCAACGCTCGGTGATGAGCAGCGCTTCCTGGGCCAGGCGCAGGGCTTCGTCCCGGTCATCCTGAGCGGAGTCGAAGGGCCCGTGGCCGCCCGCAGCCGGGCCAGCTCCAGCAGAATGTCCGCCTCGTGGTCCACCATGTTGATGCCCCGGCAGCGGGTCAGCGCCTCGCTCAGGTGGCGGTCGGCCTCCCCCGTATCCCCGCTGGCCCGGTGCGCGGCACCCAGCAGCCAGTGGGCGCGCACGTAGTCCCTTGATACCACAGCACCACTAATATGGGGATCGCCCCCTTCCGCCAGCTTCAGCGCCCGGCGGGCCGCAGCCAGAGCATTAGGGATACTGGATATTGGGGATTGGGGGCTGGGGGTTATTGCGGTCCAGCGCGCCAACAGCAGCGCGCGCAGCGCCCGATAGGCTTCATCCACGCAAAGACCCTGCACATCGTTCGTCTGCTCCCAATAGCGTGCAGACGCCGCCAACGTCTCCTCTGCCTCTTCCCACGCGCCCCGGTACGCTAACAGCCGCCCCAATTCCGCGTGTCCAACCGCCTCACGGAACTCGTCCTCAATCTCCCGGCCCAGGACAATGCTATGGCGCAGGTTGGCCTCGGCCGCCCGCAGCGCACCGATGTGAATCTGTGCCATTGAGGCCAGGTTCCCCAAGCCAGCGGCGACGTTTCTCTTGCTCCCTAGTTTCTCAACGAGTTCGACAGCCAACTTGAAGGTACACACTGCGTTACGGGGCTGGCCGCTGAGGCTGTAGCTGTTGGCCAGTTCGTTCAGCGTCCAGGCCTGGGCGCTCTCGTCCTTCAGGCGCGGCGGTTTGTCCTCGCCATTGGGGAAGAGAGCGTGCAGGAGTTCGATCTCCATTTGGTAGTCGCCGAACTGGTAGTAAAGCGCGCGCCATAACCGGTCGTAGTACAATCTCATTGCCTCATCGTACTGCCCGGCGCGCACGGTGTGGTGATACAGCTCGATCACCGGGGCCAGGTCCTCCAGGCGCTGCACCCGCTGCGGCGGCACGGCGGCAAAGTAGTCCCGCAGTTAGCCGTGGGCCGCCTCCCGCTCGGCGCCGCCCAGCCGGTCGTAGGCGTAGCGGCGCACGATGGGGTGCAGGTCATAGCGGTGGGTCTGGCGGTCGTGGTGCAGCAGGCCCCGGGCCACCAGGTCCCGCACGTCGGCGTCGAAATCGGCCAAGACCCTTAGGGTCTCGGAGACCCTAAGGGTCTGTTTGGCTACGGCACGCAGGGCATCGTAGGCCACCGCTCCCCGGAAGCAGGCCATGCGGCTGAGCAGCTTCTGGCGGGCGGGCGTCAGGCTGTCGTAGGCCTGGGCCAGCACGTGGTGGCGACGCTGCACCAAGTCGCCGCTCACGTCCAGGTGGCGGGCAGCAGCGATGTCGCCGGGCTGCTGCGGGTCGCGGGCCACCAGGCCGGCCAGCAGGCGCAGGCTCAGGGGGTGGTAGCCGTAGGGCTGGCAGGCCCGCTCGATCTCGGCGCGGCTGCCCCGCACACCCTGGGCGCGGAAGAAGGCCACCGCGTCGGCGGGCTGCATCTGGGTCAGCTCCTCCTCCCGGCAGCCCTGCAGCAGGTCGCCGCCGTGGGTTTCCAGGGCGCGAGGCCGCAGGCGGGTGGTCATCAGCACTTTCCGCATCCCCGGCAGGCAGGCCACGCTCCGCAGGAAGTGGTCGGCGGTGGGGCTGAGGCAGTCGCGCTGGCCCTCACCCTCCCCCCAGCCCCCTCCCTCTCCCAACCCTGGGCGAGGGAGGGGGAGGTCGCCCTGGTAGGCGGTGTCCATGCCGCTGTAGGCGCGCAGCGCCCGCTCAAAGCCATCCAGGATGAGCAGGATGCCCGGCTGGTGCAGCAGGCGCAGCAGGGCGTCGGCCTGTTGGCGCGGGCCAAGGTTGCGGGGGTCAACGCCCAGGTAGGCCAAGGTCTCTTGCAAGAAGCTGTCAAAGTTGGGCTCGTCGTAGAAGCTCCACCAGACCACGCGGGGCCAGCGGGCCGGGTCCACGTCATAGAGCAGCCAGTGCCAGGTTAGGGCGCTCTTGCCAAAGCCGCCCAGGGCGCGCAGCACCAGCAACGGGTGGGCGGGGTCTGCCTCCAGCCACTGGCTCAGCATCTCCCGCTCGGCGGCCCGCCCGGTAAAGTTGGGCGGCATGGGGTAGGGATGCTTCAGGCACCACTCCGCTCGCGTGGGCTCCTCCGGCGCTTCTGGCAGCGGCGGCGCGCCCAGGGCTGTCAGCAACTGGGTCCAGGCGATGTCAAGGCGGTCGGGTCGGGTGAAATCCACCCAGGTCAGCATGGAGATGAACTCAGGTAGTTCGCAGGGCTGGAGACGGAGGGGCACCGTGCGTCGCTGGAGCCCAGCGGGGTCAGAGGTCCGAGTCAGCAGGCTTTCATAAAGCGTCCATTCGCTTTCCACCCAGGCGGGCGTTAAGACCAGCACCGTATGGCGGCTGTGCTTAGAGAGTGTTTTGAAAATAGTCAGGTAGTCGGGTATACTTGTCTGTATGGACAAGCAACCGAGAAAAGCCTACCCG
>Ga0315309_1000507_pt1 | contig 23629 bp, 19 predicted proteins | sample TDP4_MG_FD_203080 | JGI IMG/M metagenome (GOLD analysis project Ga0315309, IMG submission 203080) | Freshwater sediment microbial communities from Lake Towuti, South Sulawesi, Indonesia - TDP4 | ecosystem: Environmental > Aquatic > Freshwater > Lake > Sediment | place: Indonesia: South Sulawesi...
GTCTCGGACAAGGCCCACCTAATGATTCCCCTCTGACGTTATACAAAAATGTATGCCCTCAAACAGCATCCACTGTACATCGGAAACAGCATTCACATGTAGGCTGATTGCTTTTTGGCCTTTGGGACCGATTATGTGATGATCGCGATCAATCGTCATTTAACGATGACATTTTTTCAATAGTAATCGATGCATTTGGATTTCAATTGGTCTGGGTAAAGGGTTATTATGGCAAGAATGGGCAGAGCCTTAAGCCGATGTAAATGGGCACGTGAGTCGATTTGGGCAGACGTAAAAGAAAAGTGGTGAAGATAATCAGGAGGACCTTGCCGAGGATTTTCTTATGTCCGAAATGTGGCAAGCAGAGCATCAGCGTGAGGGTTGACAGGAAAGGCCAGATGGCCCATGTCGTCTGTGGTGGTTGCGGGGCAGCGGCCGATGTTCCGAGGTCGCCACATGAGCAACCAGTCGACTTGTATTGCAAGTTCACGGATAAATTCTATGCTGGTGAACTTTAGGCTTGTATGGAAGGGTAGAGTCCGAACTTCGAAGGCGTTTGGCCGACGAGAAGGCCCTTCACTTCCTTTTACTGGATCCACAGAAGCCAGGCGACGCGGCCGCTGCCGCACGGTCTGCAGAGAAGTCAGGCTCCTCTGCCCTTCTAGTAGGTGGTTCGACTGCCACGCTCACCTCGGAATACGATATCCTCGTGAGGCAGCTCAAGGAAAGCTCGCACCTTCCGGTGATAATCTTCCCGAGCAACCTGCCCAGCATAACGGGCGAGGCGGACGCGATCTTCTTCATGTCCTTACTTAACTCGCTGAATCCATACTTCATAACAGGCGCTCAGGCCTTAGGCATCAGCTCGATAAGGAAAAGGGGCCTCGAAACCATTCCATTGGCCTACATCATCATTGGGGAAGGCGGCGCAGCTGGATTCGTTGGCCAAGCCCAGTGCGTACCCCTCGATCACCCCGAAATAGCTGCTGCCTACTCAATGGCAGCCGAGGCATTCGGTTTCCGATTCGTGTATCTCGAGGGGGGTTCTGGCGTAGTACGGCCGCTCGCCCCCTCCTTCGTTTCTGTTGTCAGAAAATGTGTCTCCCTGCCTTTGATTGTCGGGGGTGGGATTAGGACCGGATCTGAAGCCGAGGACCTAGCCGCTGCAGGGGCCGACATCATAGTTACCGGATCGATTGTGGAGGAGACGGGCGATCATAGGATATTGTCCGAACTGGTCGATGGCATAAGGCGGGGCGGGAAGAGGCGTTCACAGGGACTGGCCAAATAACAGCCCTATCGACTAATTGGCCAACGACAGGATTTGGGACCTTTCGCAAGTTTTTAAACTACCGTATGTGCACGTGCAGGTGGGGTTGACCCCCGGGGCGTTCACGATTGACCTGCTTTGAGAATTTCTTCGCGTCTCTGAAGAAGGCATTGGGCCGTTCCGACCTCTATGGCATATGGCCTGAGTTTGAGCCCATATATGATGAGACCGAGTTCACCATCACGACCATTCACAGGCTCGGTGAGATATTATTGCTGAACTGCGGATCATGCGATGGTCCATCCGATACGAGGCATCCGAAATGCGAACTTTGCGTCAATCGGAGGGTCGATTACGGGATCAATGCTTATCGGAAGTCGACGGGCAAGGACAAGTCAGCATGGAAGACCATATTCCTAACTCGCGTAATTCAGTTCAAACCCCTGCCAGCGGTTGCCGCAGATGAAAAGCAATAAGCTAATTGCAGACCAAGGGTACTACGACTCATTACTGGGGTCGTTGGACGGATGCTACCGCCTTGCCGCTGAGGCAAAGTCGAAGGGGATCGATCCGGAAAAGGAAGTCGAAACCAAGATAGTCCATTCTCAGGCAGAGGCCATGGAGTACCTCGTTGGGCTTCCGGGTTTGGCCGACAGGATACGCCAATTGATAGCGGAAATGCCCCCCTCCGAGGTCCCCTTTAGGCTGGCGGAGGACATCATATATGGTAAATTCGGCCGTCTCGGGTCGGAGAAGGCCGCGCTTACGGCCATCAGGGCCGCCCTGGCGACCTTCACGCCCCCCGGTACCACGGCGGCGCCAATGGAGGGCATAGTGGGCGTCAAGATAAAGAGGAACGACGACCACTCCTCTTACTTGGCCATTTACTTCGCAGCGCCGATGAGGTCCGCAGGCGGGACAGAACAGGCCGTGGCCGTCATCCTCGCAGACTTCGTGCGCAGGGCGCTCAAGCTCGAGAGGTACCGCGCCTCTGAGGATGAGGTAAACAGGATCGTTGAGGAGATCCGCATCTACGAGAGGGACGTAGGGAGGTTTCAGTATAAGGTGGCGGACGATCAGGTGAGATACGTCTACAAGAACCTGCCGGTCGAGGTTACGGGAACGCAATCGGATCCGATCGAAGTAACCCTCTACAGGGATCTGCCGAGGGTCGAGACGAACAGGTTGAGGGGCGGCGCTCTGCGTGTCGTCAACGATGGCATAGTCGGAAGGCGCAACAAGGTCCTGAAATGCGTCTCGGACATAAACCTCTCGGGCTGGAACTGGTTGGAGAAGGTCTCGGCATCTGCCCGTGAGGAGAGATACCTCGGGGAGGTTCTGGTGGGGAGGCCCGTCCTGTCTTTTCCCGAACGCTTCGGCGGCTTCAGGCTGAGATATGGCCGAAGTCGTAACACTGGCCTGGCATCTATGGGCGTCCATCCTGCGGCAATGGCCATAACCGATGGCTTTCTGGCCGTCGGCACGCAGATCAGGCTCGAGAAGCCGGGTAAATCGGCTACCGTCGTCCCAGTCGATTTCATTGAGCCGCCCATCGTGAAGCTCATCGACGGCTCCCTGTTAAGGGTCGGCTCAATTGAGGATGCTGAACGCATCAAGGATAGCGTGGCATCCATCCTATTCTTGGGTGACCTCCTAGTTAGCATTGGGGAGTATGTTGAGAACAATATACCGCTCGAGGAATCCCCATACGTAGAGGAGTGGTGGGCCGAGGAGGCCGGGCAGGCCCTCCTGAAGATCGGCATGGCGGACGCGGCATCGAGGTCCGGGATATCGTCGGGCAGGCTTCAGGCCCTTGTTGACGAACCCCTGCATTGCAAGCCGAACTTCGATGAGGCATCGAGGATCTCGGTCCATCTGGGGATCCCGTTGCATCCATCCTATCTCTTCTTCTGGTCCCGCATATCCATTGGGGATGCCCTTCAACTAAGGGACGCCCTGAAGGGCTGCCGTCAATTGAAGGATGGGCGCGGAATCGAGCTCAAACTTGATGTCGCCAGCAAGTCCCTGCTCGAGAGGCTATGCGTGCCTCACACGATCAGGGATTCGGCAATTTACATAGGTCCCGCAGAATCCTCCGCGCTCCTCTTCACACTTCTGTCCAAGGAGATGCCGGTCCAGATGCCAGGGTCGGTCTTGGAACTTCTCTCTACCACATCGGGGGTCGAAATAAGGAACAAGGCCCCCACCTTCTTGGGCGTGAGGGTCGGAAGGCCTGAGGCAGCCAGCCCAAGGCATATGGATCCTCCCGTGCACACCCTTTTCCCGGTTGGCAATTACGGTGGAGCTACTAGGAACATCGTCGATGCATCGTCAAAACACCTAGTCCTCGTCGAATTGGCCTCGAGGTCGTGTCCCATATGCAAGGCCCAGTCATACCTCAGTTACTGTCCAACCTGCCGGGAGAAGACGATGCCCGTCATGAGATGTCCAAATTGCGGCAACGTAGTGGAGGCCGAAAAGTGTAGGACATGCGGACGCAGGGCAGCGCCATATAGCAGGTCCACGGTCGATCTGGCCGGGCTGCTGACCGAATCGCTCAACGTACTTGGGATCCATACGCCCCCTAAGCTCGTCAAAGGCGTGAAGTCGCTGGTAAATCCTGGGAGGGTGCCCGAGAACCTCGCGAAGGGCATCTTGAGGGCCCAACTCGGCCTATCAATTTTCAGGGATGGAACGGTTAGATTCGACGCCTCAAATGGCGTACTTACAGAATTCGAGCCGAAGGAGGTAGGCACCTCCGTCACAAGGTTAAGGCAACTGGGTTACGTGCTAGACGCGAATGGCAAAGAGCTCAACGACGAGGATCAACTCGTCGCACTAAAGCCGCAGGACGTTATAATACCAATGAAGTGTGCCAAGCACCTCGTCAAGTTGGCATCGTTCATCGATACGCTATTGACGAGGGCATATGGCTCAAGGCCATTCTATAACGTGAGGGAGGTCGGGGATCTGGTAGGGCATCACGTCGTGGGGCTATCCCCCCATACCTATGGGGCCATACTCGGCAGGATAATCGGGTTCACGAGATCCGAGGTCCTATTCGCGCATCCTTACTGGCATCAAGCGAAGAGGCGCGACTGCGATGGCGATGCCGATTCCGTGACGCTCTTGATGGACGTCTTATTGAACTTCTCGAGGAGCTACCTGCCGGATCAGCCGGGAGGGCTCATGGATTCGCCCCTCGTCGTATTTCCATCGGTGAATCCAGCAGAAGTTGATGACCAGGTCTTCAACATGGAAAATTGCAAGAGGTACCCCCTAGATCTCTATGCACTGTCCTGCAGGCATTCTCCACCAGGAGAAGTAAGGCGTACCATAAGGTTCGTCGGGGACGACGTGAAAGATGGTTGCGGGCTCCGCCTGCTCGAATCCAACAGCCCGACAAACCAGATGGATGGAGGGCTTGCCGAGAGCACGTACAGGCTGCTCGACTCGATGGCCGAAAGGCTCAGGAGGCAGATGGCCCTGACGGATAAGCTGGTGGGCGTGGTTCCGGTAAAGGTCGCCGAACGGATATTGGACTCGCACCTGCTCCGGGATCTGTCCGGGAACCTCCGTACATTCTACACCCAAGGAGCAAGGTGCAAGAGGTGCGGTGCTAGGTTCAGGCGCGTCCCGCTATCTGGGAGATGCACGGTATGCAGGGGCGAGCTGTCCATGCTCGTGCACAACAAGAGCGTCGGGAAATATATGGATCTGGTCCTGTGGCTTCTTGCAAGGTACGAATCCGATGATTACTTCAGGCAACACGCCAGCTTGCTGAAACTTGAGGTGGAGGCCCTGAAGGAACCCACCGGGAAGAAGATCTCCGATTACCTGTTGGCCGCCGAGTGAACTGGAGCCTACCTACCTACCTACTTATTGCCATGCCTCCGCGATGATGGGGATGCTCTCGACGTTGAGCGTATCGAGGTGGAGGACCGTGAAGATGCCGGGCGTCGGTACGTAACCCAGCGACTGCTGATATGGCGTCATCCTTTGCCAAGTGCCAGTATTGGCTATGACAACGCCTCGATACTTCCCAACCTTATAGGAGTGGATGTGCCCCGCATGGAATACGTCGGGCCTCTCAGATATCACGAGCATATCCCCGCCGTCGGTATGAATCGGCGTTCTGCCCCCATATATCGGGGCGACGTGCCTCACCGCCAAAAGATGGCTCATCGCGATATCGGCGTGTGAGTAGTGGAAATCGGGGACTCGGTTCGCCAGGTCCTCAAGGCTTGTGCCGTGGGTGATGAGGAACTTCACGCCATGAAGGGCGACTAGGGAGGGATTGCTGAGCAAGGACACGTTTTCGATCTCCCGGAGAGGGCCCGCGTACTCATCCGGTATGGGTGGCTGAGGCAGCGACTTCCGCGTGGCATCGTGATTACCCGGTATGATCACGATGTGGATGTAGTCGGGGATCTGCCGAAGTAACTCGGCAGCCCTCTTGTACTGGTCTTTGATGTTCCTTATCGATATCTCCTTCTCCTGTTGAGGGTAGATCCCGACGCCATCGACTACGTCCCCGGCTATAACGACGTACTTCACCTTGCCCGCAAGCCTTCTGCTCTCGTCCCCTCCAACCTCCCCGCGAAGCCATTTCAGGAAGAGCCCAAAGGCCGCGTCCATGAAATACGAACTTCCTATATGGAGGTCCGATGTCAGGACGGCGCACACCTCCTCAGAGGCCTTGTTCGACTTCACCTCAGGTATGTCCGGGAGGATTATGTCAGAACATATCAATTTGCCACCTAAGACGACCACCTCGAAACATGCAACGAGGTCCGGATGGAGCCTCTGGGCCTTTATCCTCAGCTGCTCGGAGGCCTTGCGCGGGATTATGATGTACGCTGAGCCATGGAGGTCCTCCAAGAGCATATAGCTCTCAGACCTGATCTCTAGGATCATGGCGATGATCTTGGCCTTCGCCTTATCCGGAAGTTTGCGGGCCTCTGGGATCGTGTAAACGCCACTCACATCGAGACGGGATCTGAGGATCCCCTCAAGTTTCATGAACCTATCGGCGAGATACGCCTTCTTCGACTCAATGTCGTCACTCGGACGATTCAGCTCCTCCACATTTAGGAGCACCTTGACATCATCCCTGATGGAGGCCGCCTGTGCGACGTAGATTGCTCCCGCGGGTTCCTCGACCGAGGTCACCCTCTGTTCAGCATGCCCAAACCTCAACAGTGCCCCCTCGAGCATGTCCTTTGTTATGAAGAGCGTCGATCCGCCGGCTCTGTTCGCCACGTCATCCACGAGCTCGACCAAGTTGAAATTTCCCTTGGTGAGCAGGTAGTCGAGTGCAGCCGCTTCGAGGGCTAACCCCTTTTTGCCAAAGCTCTCGACGATGAGCCTCCTGACCTCCTTCTGGCCTTCCATGCGCTGCACTTGGGGTTAAGCTCGATAAACTAGGAAATAAATAATCCTTTCACCATCCGGGGGCATTACTTGGGAGCAAATGCTTTAATGATGCCTCTGTATGAGCCAGCAACGATAGCAATGCCAAAGAAGAGATCAAGGTCCAGGGATGCACCAATGCCGGCGGCATCAGCTGGGCTCCTGCGCTTCTTCGAGGAGGAGAGCGAGGGATTCAAAGTCAGGCCAGAGATCGTGGTGGTGCTTTCAGTGGCCCTAATGATATTGAGCATCGTGGCGCCCATTTTCATCAAGCTATGAAGGGAGAGCGTAAGGGCCACCATCTGGCGGATCTCGCAGATCGATTCAAGGGCGGACTGAGGTAGGGGTGTTCAGATGGCCTCGGATGAGGAGCAGTTTCAGAGATATGCGCGGGTGATCAGGTCCGCGATCCGAAGGTACGGTTGGATTGTCGAGTTCCCCTCCCTTCAGAACCTGTCAGCGCTCTTGTTCGCATCCTCGCTCTGCGCGTGGTTTATGGCATGGGTCACATTCGGCTCGGATCTGACGACGTTGCCCATATGGATCTTCAGCTTCGCGCTCGCGCCGCTTTTGCTCGACAGCCTCTTCCTTTGGAGGAAGTGGTATGGCTCCACGATCCTTGACAGGCGGCGCCTCATCGCGATCTCGTTGGTCTGCAACATCGCCTTCCTCTTCTGCGCCTTCATGATGGGCGTCTTGGGCGCCCTCCTACATCAAATGGGCGTCATCAGGACGGGCATCATATTGGGGATGTCGCTCTGCTTCGGGATCCGCCTCGCCGCGTTGTCAACGTTTGGGACACCGGGGTTGAGAGTGGGTTCAACGTCCCTCTATTTCCTCATCGCCTTCGGTACAGCCATCCTGGGCCTGCCACCCACGATGAACGGCATCGGGTGGCCTGCGGCGGTGTTCGGCTGTTGGGCATTCTCATCCATCATCGACGCCCTCAACTTGCTCGCGATAGTCTCGGTTGGAATCAAGATGTTCGGAATCTCGAGCCTCGATCTGTTCCACGCCTATCTGGAGAGCCGTCTGGTCGGGCTGAATGCGCCGTTCGAGGTGATACTCGACAAGGTCGGAGGGGAGAGGGACATAGATTGTTGGCTGGTGACCTTTCAGGACTACGATGGGGGAAAACTTCTGTGCTTGGGCTCGACGTCGGCCCATTTCGGCCCCTTCGGGAGGGTTGGGAGCAGCGGGCTGTCACATGAGCTCAGGTTGGCCCTTGAGGCGAGGCTGCGATGTCCAGCGGTGGTCATACGGGAGGTGTCGGACCACACGATGGACTTGGTCTCCGAAAGGGAATGCAGGAAGTTGATCGAGGGATTCCCGCCCGCGACCGGTAAGGCCCTCGACGCAGCAAGGTGCTCCCCCATAATCACCGAGACATTTAGGGAACACGCCGCCAGCTCGTTCGTCGCGGATGGCTTCACCATGACGGTCCTATCGCATGCGCCGATACCGACGGAGGATCTACCCAGCACGGTCAGGGACCTGATCCGAGGGCGTCTCAGCTCACATGGGATAGAGGCGACGATCGTGGTCGATGCGCATAACTGCATCGGGGACCTTCTGAGCACCCCAATGGATGTGGTGATTGACGACTTCGTGGAGGCGGCCAGCAGATCCGTTCTTGAAGCCCGCGAGAGGATGGGCCCCTTCGAAGTGGGCTTCTGCCGTGTGAACCCGGAGGGAGTTAGTCTCGATGACGGCCTCGGCCCCGATGGGATATGCGCCATAACCATTAAGGTTGGGAGCGAGGTCTCGGCCCTCCTAATACTCGACGGCAACAACATGATGGCCGGCCTTAGGGAGGAGATCAAGGAGGAGTTGAAAAGGGACTCGCTCTCATCGAGATCGGAGATCGTCACAACCGACACGCACCTCGTAACCGGCCTCTCCAATGTGCGGGGCGGGTACGAACCATTGGGGGCCAGGATAAGTGAGCAGCTCCTGATTCAGTCTTGTAGGGAAGTGGTCTCGAAGGCCCTCATCGGGTCTCGGCCCGCGAAGATCTCGATAATTTCGGGCGTTGCCAAGGGCATCAGGGTCGTGGGTTCCGGACTGGGGGAACTCGCCGAGCTTCTGGACGCCGCATTTTCCATGTTGAAGAGGCGTCTGGTCGCATCCCTCACCATCGCCGCGATCCTATCCTATCTCATCGCGATCATGATCTAGTTCCTGACTATACTATACGAGCGCTATCTTGATCTCTATCGTCGACTTCCACGTCGTCCTACTGCCATCATTGAATTCATCTGAGGATATCTTGACGCCCACGATGTCGATCTTCTTGAGGAATGACCTCTGCAGGGAGTTCACCACATCGATCGCCCTCGTTATGGCCTGCCCTCGGGCCCTTATCGTCAGCTCCTTGGAGCCGGAATTGAAGCTCGTGATGCAGGCTGTCACGTAGGCCCAAATCTCCTTCCTGCCGATCTTTATCACGTTAAGCTGCGGGTCCATTGCCCTGCATCGACGTCATATCAGTTAAGGGCCAGAGGAAATAAGCACTGCGGTGTCAGGGGCGAGGGGGACAATTCGCGTCAGCAACATCTATCAACTGGAGCGCCGGAGTCCCAACCATGGAAATATCATCGATCAAGGTCAAGGCGCCGGAGGGAGCTAATTTGATTCTCGGGCAGGCCCATTTCATCAAGACCGCAGAGGACCTGCATGAGGCATTGGTGTCGTCCGTCCCGGGGATGAAATTCGGAATCGCATTTTGCGAGAGCTCGGGCCCATGTCTGGTCAGGGTCGAGGGCAACGATGAGGCCCTCACTGAATCGGCCGCGAAGGCCGCGTTCGAGATCGGAGCTGGCCACTGCTTCCTGATATTCCTGAGGGAAGCCTATCCCATCAACGTCCTGAACGCCATCAAGGGGGTTTCAGAGGTCTGTTCGATCTTCTGCGCCACCGCCAATCCCGTCGAGGTCCTGGTGGCCGAGACGGATCGGGGGAGGGGCATAGTCGGCGTCGTCGATGGCTCCAAGCCCAAAGGGATCGAGGACGAAGGCCAGAGGGAGGAGAGGAGGGCCTTTCTGAGGAAGATCGGATATAAGAAGTAGCGCCCTATCTCTGGACTTCCTCGACTTCGGTGTTGCTCGTAAGGACGACTCCCACCTTTCCGTCGAAGGGGTTCGTGCGGATCGTCACCCATCTGAGGCGCACAACAGATCCCGGATGTAAATTCGAGACCTTCCCAACCGCATCCCTCCAGGCCACGACTTGGACTTCACCCGTGTCGTCCGCCAGCGAGGTCACGGCCCTCGAGACGTTCTCGCCCGATGAGGTCGTAACCTCCCCAACCTCGACCGGCTGCGATATGAGCCCCTCAACCATCGCGTTCCGCATCCCAGCCTTCAGTTCGCCCAATTTTTGGACGGAGGCCCTGGGCTCCTCGATCGGGGGCATGTCGTCGTGTGCCGGACCTATGTTCCCAAGGGCGCCGATGGCCAACGAAGTCCCCTGCTCCGTATTCCTGATCTTCGCGTTCCTGATCACGACGTGCGCTCCCTCGGCGAGCGACGGGAATTCCCTCTCCCCCCAGATCGTAAGCGTCGTATAGCCGGTATTGTCGTAGAGCAACACCTCCCTCGCCCTCCTATCGCCGAGTCCAGCTATCCTGACTGTCTTGGGGGGAAAGGCCCTCGAGACCCTGGCGTATAAATTCACCACCCCCTCACTTTTTCCGAGCTCCGCGATCGGCGTGAAGTTCTCAGCGCCCTCGAGGCCCCGTTCCCCAACCTCAACTTGGCTGGCCCTGTCGACTACGAACTCCATGTCCCCCAACCTCCCCTGCCTTGTCCTGGCCAGCGTCACGTAGAGCACCCTCCCCACGTCGCCCTCCGATATCTCGTCGGCGTGCTCATTCCACAGAGATCCGGTTACGTTTCCCCTCTCATCGCCCAGGATGATCCTCCTGACCTTCCCATTTGAGCCATCAAATCGTCGAAACTCCGTTATGGGCGACACCCCGACGATCGATCCCATGACGTTGATCACCTGGAGATCATTCGTAAGCTGACTGGGCTTCGTGTAAAATTCCTCTCGTGCTGGGATATCCTCCCCCTCGCCTTCGCCAAGCCTTACTACGGCCCCGGATTGACCGATGTGCAACTCGGCCCTCCCGAGCCTCCCCTCTTTGCAATACGCCTTCCTAACCCTAATGAGGTCGTTCGGCTTGAGGGCTTGCGACTCCAATAGGTCAACCTTATCCCTCCACACCATGAGCGGAACCCACCCTCCCCGATCCCCTATCAACAGCTTCACGAACCTCCCGCCGAGCCTCCCCTCGCTCTCGAATTCCTTTGGCGGAAATATCGAGATGATCCTGGCCTTGACTGTTACGCTGCTCATTCCAGGTGTGAGCTCGGATATGCGCAGATCCGAATTCGAGACATCCTGTTCGAACTTGACCCCAAGCTCGTGGGCGACCATCAGGGTGGCCCATACCCCGCGGTATTTTTCGCTGACCGTCGCCTTCCTCTTCTTCTCCTCTATCAGGCTTAGGATCTTCTCCCTCCCCAAATCGCTCCGTTGTCGAAGGATGAGCTCCAAATACCTGTCCACTGGGGATTCGGCCATGCCCTGTTCTCTCAACCTCTGTTGGCAAATGCACGCTCAGGGCTGATAATAATGTTTAAGCAGAGGGAACGAAGGCAGAGGGCCCTAGACGTAATACGTCCCAATTCTCCATCGCCACTAATACGTATCCACGGTATATAGGCCCCAATGCACCGCGCATTTCGGCAAGGGCGTGTAGAAGGCCCCTACTCCTGCTTCCTCCGGCGCGTGATTAACTCGAAGGCTCCAACCGCGAGTATTATGACGATCAGGACCTCCATCGCGATGTTCAGCAGGCTCATGAATTGATCGACGGTCGTCGGGTGCCACCGCTTTCACACAGAGGCCTACCGATATTAAACATTGTGCTGCCCGATCGAGAGGCTCAGTGTGCCCCCCCGGATGCGCAGGCGCATGCACAGCTCACACACGCACATGCGCATGCGCAAGCGTGACACGCGCAAACGCAATTGGACCCATGATGCACCGGCTCTCTGGACTTCGGTTCCTGTGGCGGCGGGGGCAGGATGCGCTTCGCCAATTCCTCGATGTTCGACACTACCTTCGAGGATCCCGTCTCCAGTGCCGTTGCGATGGAGTTAGCGAAATCGGCGCCGGGCATGCTCGTCCTGCCCGAGGCCATGTCGGTGGGCGAAGGCGGGTGGGGCAGATATCTCGTGTTGAAGTCCCACCACCACCACCATTCGATGTTGGGGATGAAGACCATCTGGTCGAACTTGTCCCGGGTCCTATCGGCGCATTTATCGTCGAGTATTAGCCATTGGAGGTCATCGTTGAAGAGGCTGGAGGCCAACTCGGGGGTCTGAGCTGCCTCGACCTGTTTCCAGGCCTTGTCCACGATGTCCTTGTAGTAATTGACCGTATCCTCCCTGTAGTAGCCTTTGAGCTTGTTATCCACCGTATCCCTCAGGTTCATCAACATGTTGGCAAGTTTCCCTTCATCCAAGCTGCCATCTGGCCTTATCGCGTGGATGAAGTCCGTCTCATAATACCTGAGTTCCGGAAGGTTCACAGAGGCCCTGAGCGTGATGTGAGGTTCGATGCCCTCCACCGATACCGCCTTCTTGAGCAGCAGGCCATAGAGGGTCGCTATCAGGACCTTCTGCGGCTTCAGGCCTATGAGCTGAGCCGCCTCGACGGCGGACAATCCCGCCTTGACGCCCATAGACTCTATCTTCATGTTGGGGCGTACGTATGTCCCGCGCCGAACATTTCTCACGACCGCGAGGCCGACGACGAGTGCGATGATCCCCAGCCCGGAGATGATCAATATCGTCGATAAACTCAACCCCCCCTCCGGCTTGTAGCTCGGCATCAGGGATGAGGGGAAGGAGACGCCCACGGTGAACCTCTCCCCTTCCACAAGGGAGTGTCTCTCCCAATACATCGTCAGGCGGCCATCTTCATTCGGGTCATGGGTCGGCGGTGAGCTCCAGTCCGGTGTATTCTTCACATTGTCTGGCTCGGCCCCCGGTGGGAGGACTATGAGCACCCTGAGGTCGAGGACCTGCGCGTCGTCGAACCAACTAGCCGTGAACTGCAGGCCATAGTTGCCTGGGTTTTGGTCATCCTTGAAGACCATGCTCGCGACATTGGTCAAGAGGATGAACTCGGCGGACTCGCCGCTACCTATCCGCCTCGCGAGCGTCACATCGACCCTGTAGTTGTCACCGCTGCTCGCATCTTCCACATTAAGGTTCGATCCGCCTATGTCCTCCGCACTCCCTATCTTGAAGTCGCCGTTGGGCATGCCGATGTAGAATCCACCTACGCTGCCCGAGAGACATGTGACCTTGATATCGTATTGCAAATCGATCGTCCCATCTTGGTTGATCCAGATCTTCGCGTACTCCTTGTCAACCCGATAGGTTAGGGCCTGCGCGTACGAACCCACAAATGATGCGAGTGAAATCGGAAGGAGGAACAACAGCACCGAGATGGCCGTCAGGTCCCGTCTGCTCACCATTTGGGTTCCTCTGATATCTGCGAGACGCTCCCGCAGTAGCTGCACTTCACGCGAGTTATGCCGGCTTCAACTATGACATCCTCGGCTCTGATTTGAGCCCCGCAGCGCGGGCATTTCATAGACTGGACCACCACTTGAGACGGAAGCTCGACTACGTATCTCTTGGTCGGTTCGCCGGTGCCCGTGGTCCTGCTGGCGAAATATAGGAGCAGGAATCCGGCGATGGAGAGGAAAGCACCGGTTATCAACCTGGTGGTCTCGTAGACCGATGCTATTAGAAATATGACGCCAAGGAAGATGAGCGCGACGCCCGAGAGGACCAGGATGACCGTCTGAGCCCTCATCTCACTGCCCCCTCCTGACACGCATATGGGCCATCGGCCAGTTCCAGTGGGCAACCGGCACCGCATATCCGTAGATCCGAACAGCCTTTGCATTCCTCCGGCGCATATTTCCTACCCCTCAACTCCACACACAGGGGATTGTTCCAAATATCCTCCCAACTATCGCGCAGGATGTTCCCCACAGGTTTGAAGTAGCTCTGGCACGGGTAAACATCGCCGTTGGGGCCAATGCACATGTTGAGGAGGGCAGCGCTACACGATTTGATGCCAAGGCCCATGTTGACCGGATTCAGCTCACAGTATCTCGTGGGGGTGAACCACGTGAAATTCATGCCAAGTTCCTCGGATCGTTCCTTTAGAGCCGATAGAGTCGATTTAACCTTCTCTATGGGCAAGGCCAGCGATCCGCTCGAGGATATCCCCCTGCCGCTGTGGATCAGGCTGTTACAGGAGAAGTCCTTCACGCCGAGCTCCCTTACGAACTCCAGGGTCTGCAGGGCATGGTCGACATTTAAGGTCGTCAGGGTCGTATTCGTGGATACGTATATCTGAGAGGAGAGCGCGTTTTTGATCCCCTGAACCGTCTGGGCCCAGCTCCCGGCCTTGCAGGTCATCTTGTCGTGTACCTCTGGGAGATGCGATTCGAGCGTGATCTGCACGAAGTCGAGGCCAGCGTCTGAAAGGGCCTGGACATATCCCTTATCGGACAACCTCCTGCCGTTGGTCACGAGGCCAGAGACGAGGCCATTCTCCTGCGTGTACCTGATCAGTTCCGCGAGGTCGTCCCTGAGCGTCGGCTCACCTCCGGTGAAGGTCACCACGAATATGGCAGCGTCTTTGATCTTCTGCATCGCCCTGATCCAGTCGGACGTCGAAAGCTCCGGTGTTTCCCGTGGCCCGCCGGCATAGCAGTGTAGGCAGTCATTCTGGCACCTGAACGTCAATGCCAGGTCCATCCTTATGGGCGCTGTATGACTTCTGCTGAAAGGATCTATGCGCTCGATTCCCAGATACGATATGGGACAAACCTTCTCGGTCTTGGCGAGGGTATTGACGGTGTATAGGAACTGCTCGTGATCCTTTCTGGCGTCTCCCTTCGACACCTTATACATGCCCCTGATGGCCTTGACGGCATCCTCCACCGTAAGGCCTTTGATGAAGAGGTAAGCATGCGCCGTGGCGGTTTCATTCATGAACAGCACCGTGTTGGCATTAATCGCGAGCACGCCCTCGCCATCGGGTTCGACCCTGAGCTGAAGCGATAGCCCTTTGTACTTTCCCCTGCCCCTATAGCTGTATAGCCCAGGTCCGACCTTCAGCTTGGGGAAGAACCTTCTGGCCCCATCTAACACAATTCAGACCTCTATAATGTGGGAGGGCCTCAACATATATTTGAACTTAACTTACGTAATCTCGGAGCCATGCTAATTCCCCTAGGTCATCACTTGGATTGATTAGTGACGAGTGTGGATTTTCCCGATGGTTCGATCGCACATGTAGATGAACGAATGAAACTGTTTACAGCCGCTATCCGGGTGGGTATCGCTGTGGCATCGTTCCATCGGGCATGGCTTTCAGATAGAGGCCGATGTCCTCGATCGGGATCCGCCTGAAGCCTAGCTTATAGGCGGGCGAATCCTCCCTCAGCTGGTAATCGTCTTCGTCTGGCGATACAAACCCCTGGTGGCCATCTACGAGGTTGTCCTTTATGTCGACGTCCTCATCGGTCAGCCCATCGAGCAACTCGAGCCATTGACCTCCGGCGCAGATGTTGCGCACTATCCTGTTCCCCTTTGGCACAGCGGGCTCATCCTCGAGGATCCTCGCCAGCTCGGGATAGTGGACGCTATAGGGGGGCTTATCGTAATCCATCGCCCTCAAGCGATCAATCAGCGTGTTGTCACTCCCATCGAACCAGAACTTCGCCCAGGTAAGGCCACGGGCGTCGACCTGTACCGCTGGATTGCAGTCGACGAAGATGTTGTTCTCTATTGTATTATCGCGCCCTCCGCCGATCTGGACCGCGCGCCCAGCCCTGCAGAAGAGGTTGCCGAAGACCGTCGTGCCGCTGGAGCAGTCGTCCAGGTAGACGGCCTGCACCATGCTGGCGTTGCCGAGATCGTGGAAGTAATTGTAACGAACGACATTGCCCCGCTCCGTGAAGTCACGGCCCATGTAGAATGCGCCGGCGTCATTGGTCTCCATGCACACGTTGTGGATTTCATTGAGCTCTATCAGGTGATCGTTGCCATGCAGGATGATGGCGCTGTGCGGCGAATTATAGATGAGATTGTGTGCGATGCGGTTGCCAACGCCGTCGATCGCGATGGCCGGACGGTAGGTCCTGGAGATGCGTTGGTAATCGTGGATGATGTCGTTGACGGCGAAGTTGTGAGCTGGCACTAGCCCCTTCCGGTCTCCCCCGCCCAGGATGACGCCGCCTTCGCCGGTCTCGTAGATGGTGCAACCTACCACGCCGTTATCATATCCACCGACGCGATTCCAAGCCGTATTCCTGTAGAGTTCGTTATAGGCATCCTCTAAACCCGCGCCGATGCAGACCGCCACGTCCCCTATGTTCCTAAAGGTGCAACCGAAGATCAGATCATGCGATCCGCCAACGATGACTACCGCGGAACCGCGTGTGCACTCGAAGGTCAGTCCGCGAAGGCTGACGTAAGAGACATTCTGCATCGATACGATGGGCCCCTCCAGCGTCGACACGAATGCCTTCCCATCCGCAGCGGGGGCCGGAGGCCAGAAGTACAGTATGCCTGCCTTCCGATCGAGGTACCATTCGCCAGCATCATCGAGTTCCTCCAGCACGTTCAGGAAATAATAGCGCTGGCTGACTGTGTAGCCATATACCCCATGGGGCTCGTAGGTGGTGACCTCGTGGTTGTTGAGATCTATGGCCTTAATCTTCTCATACGAATCCGCCCAGTCATAAGTCCAATAGCCGTGAACCCACACGTCCTCCACGTCCTTCCACCTGGCGGGCCGATCACCTTCATAGACGAATGCGCCTCCATTCTGTCCATTCGGCACCGCGACGATCTTCGTCCAGTTATCATTCGGCCAGCGAGCCAACTGCATCGGCTCATCCTGGAAGAACAGTTCGAGTGCCGATGGGAGGATCGGGCATCCGAAGCCACGTCGCTGGAGGTCACCATAGTCCGTTATCCCCTGTGACCTCAGGTCCGCCTGCAGAACGTGGCCGCGGGCCCTCGGATCGAGCCTGGCGAGCACTGCCGGATCGGTGACCTCCTCGAAGCCATTGACCTGCTTCCCTCCTACAAGCCGCACTTCCCCGCCATCGTAGGGACAATAGACGATCGGCGACGCCTCCGTGCCGCCGTCCTCCGCAGTGAGCGTGAAAGGCGCCTCTCGGAGGTGAATGCCGCCTCGCAGATAGACGGTTACGCCTCCCCTTGGTATGAGCCCATCTCGCCTTAGAGCCCTGATGGCGTCTCGGGCTCGTTCCAAGGTCGCAAAGGGGCCATCGGGCATCACTTCGTTCGGCTCAGCCGATCTCCCAGACCAGTTGTCGTTGCCATCCGGCGATACGAAGAAGACGGCCATGCCTTCCGCCTCGCGCAATGGGAAGGAGTTGGACACTTGAGCCTTTTGTATCGTCGGCCTCATGTAGTTGATAAGGGTGATGTTGAGCTCCAAGAGGAATTCTAATTGAGTTGGGCTCGGCGAGAGGATGAGGATGAAGTTGGCATCCCCTTCCAAAGGCTCCCCGTCAGCGAATTCGATATCGAGTACCGAGCCTTGGGGGACCTCATAAAAACGTGAGGACGAGGAGGACATAGGCACGTCGTCTACGTATTCCGGGTAGACGGGCATGAAGCCCTCACCACATATCTTCGCCACGATCGACTTGATCCCTGTTCCATTTGCGTGCCGCATCGAGATCGCGAGGGGCGTCCATCCCGGCATGTAAGAGGTTTTCACCGTTATGTTTGATACGCTTCCCCCATATGTGTCTGAGATGTCGGCGACGTACGACCCGTCCGACTTCCTCTCGAACTGCCCCACAACCAGGCTTTCGTTCGGTGCAACTTTGAAGAGGTTTGCACGCAGCTCCCTCACTTGAGCCTCCAGTGTGGAGATGATGGCATTTGCATCGTTCAGGCTCGAATTAAGCAGGGAGATCTCAGATCTCAATGCGGCGATCTGTCTCTCGTAATCGTCTGCCTTTGATCGATAGATCAGATATGCGCCTAAATATCCGAAAAGGCTCCCAATGAGTAAGCCCGCAAATGTGAATGAGATCATGGCTTTGGTGAACGACACGCGGCTCACTCTCCGTACTTCTGACTCTTTTTGTGCCCTTTCCGCATCTGACTGAATGTGTCCGATCAATTCGCGTAAGCCCCTGATCGCGGACTCAAGCTCCCTTATCCTAGCCCTAAGCGCAATATTCTGTACCTCCACGTCCTTTATCGCCACTTCACCCATCCCCATTACCTCTGCTTTTCGCCTCGTTAGCTTCACCTCTCTGGCATCGCATCTTGGGCATTTGCCATCCTGGCTCAAAACAGAGCCACATATTGGGCAATATTTTATTGAATTCATATCCGGCGTTCCCAATGCGTTAATCACCTACTATCCATTTATTCCCCCTCATCTTGAAATCCCAATTGCAAATATATTGATACGCATTTAATCCTTTTGTGATACCTAACGACCTTGTCGAATTCGCATGACGGTTCAATACGCATTAATCAATACAGATGATGGTTATGGCCTCAGCGTTGGGAAGATAGTACATAGAAATAATCGAAAGTGAGCATCAAGCTATGGCATCTCTGTGCCATGAATCCTGCAATTCAGCCAATCGAAGCATAAAAACAAGCGAGTCGATCGGAAACGAGGAAAGCCTCGGAGGGGAATCCCTTGATTTCGGACCCCTGATTTGCAGCTGTCCAACAGCCGGATACAAGGCTGCTGCCCTACCAGGTTGCCCCCTTCTTGAGGCTGGGCCACCGAGGCTTGCTCACGCGATTGACTTGGGAGCTTTAAACTTTGCCGGTTTCTAGGCTGTCGGAGGGCAAGTGTTCGTAGGTACTGCCAATCACGTCCCTCATAGCACCCTCCGTAGATGAAGAGCCAAAAACAATAACGTCATCCGCAACACTAAATACGCAGCTTTTTCACGGGAGAACCTGGAAGTCCGATGCCCTATTCCAAGATCAAAATAACCGTCTTGAAAAGGACGTTCAATAAAGATGCGGTGGACGAATGCGCTAACGGTTACTGGGAACCATGCTCGATGTTCAAGGACGGTCAGGAGTTTGTAGTCGACAGCCTATTCATGCCACAGGGGTTCTGCAGTTGGGCGTGGGCCGACATAGAGAAGTATGTGCAGGTTCTGATTCACGGTGGAAATTTCTCGGGCTCGAAGGATGGCATGACGGTCGCATGTTGCACGGATGGCTACAGGCCCGTGATCTTCAAACTGGAGAAGATGTGATAGTCTTAGTGATAGGTATGACGTCCTTAAGATTAAGGGGCGTTATCAATTAACTACTCCTGAACCTCCGAATGTCATTGCTGGCTTTTGTCGACAACGCAGAAGAGGTTGCCATCGGGGTCCTCAAGGACTCTGAAATCGTCATCGGGGTCATAGGTCTGGGGATGGCGTGCAGCTCCTATCTTGAGCAACCGCTTCACCTCACCACCTCGGTCGTTCGTATAGAGGTCAAAATGCAACCAGTTTCTGCCCATGAGCCTTTTCGATACCTTATTCAAGGATATATTCGGGCCTCTCCCTTCGGGATCCCGAAGGACCACCCAACCACCCTGCGCCGGCTCTCTGGGAACATAATGAAGTGCCTCCTTCCAGAACGCCAACATCTTATCGAAGTTGATACAATCGATGACAATGGAGCCAATCTTCAATTCGGATTTTACATGCAATCCAGGTCGAGAGAAGGGCAATGAGGCCAAATTTAAGTTATACGGATTCAGCCAACTGCTCCAAGTTCGACGACATAGGCGTCTTCCTCTTCCTCGATCTCGATGAGAGTGGCCTTTTTTATGTCATCAACGCTATAACCGACTACTTTACCCAACCACTTGAAATCCTTCTGGCCATTCTTAACGACCTTGTCAGCCTGGAAGTTATACCCTATGAGGCAAACGACGGCTTTGTCGCCATCTCCCCGCATCAAGAGGTTTATGATCGGTTCATATTCCGGTACAATCTCCTTCCATGAATCCATCTTCGACTTTAGATGCTCATGGGCCAACTTCGTAGCCAGTTCCTTCGCTTTTTCGTCGTTTCTCCTCAAAGATGCCTTAAGGTCATTGAGGCCGCCTACCCTACTCTCTAGCTCCTCGCATGCACTCCTTTCACCCTCCTTGTAAAGGCGGAGGTTAACCCACTTTATGTCCCCAGGACCGTATCTAATGACCTTGCGAACGGCATCCTTTACTCGGTCTTGACTGTCGATGCAAAGGTACGTTTGGTAACGATACCATCTGTCGAAATTGTGTCCGCCAAGCTCCACGCATGCCTTTTCAATGCCCTTACGCCAGAACTTCCTTGCGGTAATGACACCCCTCACAGAGGCCTCATCTATATCATCGCCGCTCTGCCAGAGCTCTAATTTAATCAAGCTGCTCTATCACCTTCAGGGCCCTTTCTATAGCCCGTATATGCCTCTCCTTAAAACTCCCAATCTCTTTGATGTACTTTATCTTCCCGGCTCGAGTCGCTACATTCAGTGTAAATTCTTCCTCTTCTCTATTAATTGTCGAATCTATGTCGAAATACTGTCTTAGCAAAGTGGCTATCTCTTCAAGCCCTTTCCTGTTGGTCGAGTAGAATCTTATTCTAAGCGGGAGCTTCCTGTAGTGATCGGAGCTTTGATAGATCCCTATGCCGCCATCGCCGCTCATGAAGCACTTCAAGAACATAGTAGCAGATTCCTTGTCAAGGTATTCAAAAGGAACATTCCATTCACCTTTGGCTTTAGTGGTGTAATTGTCTAGGTCTTGTGCTATTTCCTTGCTACCCTTGACCAAATCAATAAAATGGCGCCTATCTTTCTTCGGATATGCGCGTAGAGAAATCCCATAGACTTCTTTCATGAATTCGCTGAATTTCTCAAGAAGCTCATCAGAGGAACTGCCAAATTCAATCTGATACCTCTTTAGTGTCGTAGAATATTGCAGGCTCCCATCCGAGCTGATGAAGCCTATTATGCCCGCTTTGGTTAGGGAGAGGATATTCCGAATGCCTTTGGGAGAAACCTCCAAGAGCATTCCTTTCTCAAGCTTGAACAGCGCCCTATCCGGCGATAGGAGCGTTGCCTCCTTATACGTACCTAGGGTTTGACCCCCTTTCTTCAGTGTATATCCACACCCATTTATCTCAACGAGGTAATCTCCTATTTGCAGGCGTTCTAGCGGTTCGGACTTGGAACACTGCGTCCCATACGTATCGGAGGGCGTGCCAAGTCCAAATCTATCCTTATACTGTGCTTCCCGTGTCCCCTCTCCCATCTACCTGAACCTCTCTACCGTCTGCAATAAATTATGAAGGGCGAATGACCTCAGGTTGTCCTTGAGCTGGGTCGGCATCCTCCCATGACAGGCAGCGCAGTGACACTCCTCGAATCTAACGTAGGTATCTGTTGGGAAGAACGAATGCTTGCCTTTGTGGTAATACCCCTTCTTCGCGCCGATGAACCATGAAAACCCGGAGTAGGCAAACGTGCCCCCTCTTCTTAGGGGATAGGAGAGGCCGTAGAGCAACAACTGGGCGTCCTTCCTTCTCTTACGGAAGACACTCATGATGGCCGAAAGAATGCCGTCAAAGAGGCCCAGCTTGACGAGTTCCCGAGACGGGAGGGCGAACGACTCACAACCAGACTCGATCGCCTTCTCGGTTGACCATGCAATCTGCTTACCGATCGCTCCTTTGATTAAACCCACGACGGGGATTTCCAGCTCTGAAAAGGCGCACGAGAACGCAGCCTGCTTCAGCGTCTGTTGCCAGGAGAGGCAGAGCGGGTCATCTAGATACGTGTAGGAATCGGGCGTCATAGTCGCATCCGGTCGAATTGCGCCGACCATCTTGAGGTAGTCGTTGGGCGTGAGCTCGTCGAGGAGCTCGTCCTCCATAACCGTCGAAAGCAGAATCTTACCATCGAAACCCAAGAAGTCATGAAGACCGCAGGAGGACACTCTCTGCATCAAAGCATTGTTTTTTACGAGATCGGCCAATCTGACGACGATCCAAGGGAGAGGAAGTTCGTCCCAGAACCATGACCTCTTATCGGTCAGGCTAATTACGGGGACGAATCTCGGGAATTTGACCTTTGTTTGTGCCTTAAGCTTGGGCATGGCCTGTATCATGTAATCGGCCGGAACCACATCGGGAGAGGTGCAATACTCGCGCAGTCTACAGAACGACTTGGGATCCGTTATGCCGATGTGGGATATGCCGCGTTTGCACTTGGCTATCAGGCAGATGCGGGTGATGCAGCCCGGGCAGTAAGTGTGAAAGAGCCTACAATCGTTGCAGTTCCTGCCGCAGCCGCTCAGCATCTCCTATATCTATCCAAAGGATATCCTAACCATATATAACCGGCAATATATCTAGTTCAGTGTTAGTATCTGAGTAATATGGTGGACCGGTTGGGATTTTTAGGCGTGTTTTTTACACAGGACCCAAGACCCCGTGAGTGCAAGTCACGTGTTCACTCTGGGATCGCTCTTTCCAGACTGAACTACCGGTTGTTGACCAGTGCCCTCTTAGCACGGGTTCCCGACCGATTTCCGGTCCGAGTTAATTGTCCACGCGAGCGTATTTATTCATAATGCATGATAGCTGGCATTTAGCACGATGTGGGCAATGAAGCTAAAAAGGACTGGCACCTCCCTCATCTGCACAGGGAGTAAACAACTGCCCGAATTATTATGGGTGGCGTTGGATGAGGGTCATCACATTACGCTATCGTAGGCCACCCGATCGACTGGCCACGATCGAGACTCGCCTCTTGGAGGAGACGGGCGACCTCATCATCATGCAGCACGCGATAAGGACATCTATGCCACTGGTGGTAAACGGAGATAAAGTCCTGGACGACGGCTATGGCGCCGTCTGGTTCATCTATCGAGGTGAGCACCACGACGTCGGCGTCATAAGCGATCGGGCCGGCGACTTCACCGGCTACTACTGCGATGCCATTCTGCCGATAATAGACAGGGATGGCATCTACGAGATAACCGACCTCTTCCTCGACCTCTGGATTTCGCCAGATGGACGGACGACCGTCCTCGATGAGGATGAGTTCGCCGATGCGATATCAAAGGGTTGGATCACGGCCGAAGAGGCCCGCATTGCCCGGGATGAGGTGGACCGAATGGTCCTGGGAGTGAGGGAAGGGACATTCCCGCCGAAACGCGTACGCGACTACGCCCTGCGGCGACGATAGTGGTCTGGACGATTGCTCTACTTGCTTCTCACATCACCCAGGAGTTCCTAACGCGTCTCCAAGTGTTCTCCAAGTTCCTGTAGGATCTGTACAACACGCGAACGAGGGATTACACCTATAACCAAGTTGCGGTGCTGCCAACTAGTCAAAGGCCATAATCGAGGGAAGGCGTCGCGTTGTCCCACGAATTGGTTTGAGGATGCTTCACAACATGAAGGTCCTTATGCTGTCCGACTACTTCCCGCCACACGTCGGGGGCGGCGTCGAGAAGGTCGTCTACGAGATCTCGAGGAGGCTCACGGGGAAGGGGGTGGAGGTGGTCGTCCTGACGCTAAACACCGATGGGGCCAGGGATTTTGAGGTTCTGGACGGCATTAAGGTCTATAGGTGCATGGCCGCGAACTTGACCGGCGCGATAGGGGTACAACTCAGCGTCTCGCCATCGGCCCCATTCAGGATCCTGGATGTGTGCCGAAAGGAGAAACCCGACATAGTGCACGCCAACAACAGGTTCTTCACGACGACGATGTTCGCCGTCGCGCTGAAGCGACTAATCCGCAAGCCCCTCGTGACCACCCTGCACTTAGGTCCCATG